>ERZ773359.901-NODE-901-length-42579-cov-22.933732_pt1 | contig 42579 bp, 55 predicted proteins | sample MGYA00374955_ERZ773359 | MGnify/ENA primary metagenome ERZ773359 (study PRJEB29098, sample SAMN04486028) | biogas fermenter metagenome | study: EMG produced TPA metagenomics assembly of the Biogas fermentation microbial communities from Germany - Plant 4 DNA1...
ATTATACTATTATATTATTATTTTGTCAACTATTATCGTGCCACTTACTCATGACCAAAGTCACGAGTGTGCGTGGCACATTTTAATCAAATATCAAAGAAAATAGATTTCTTTGATTATTCCATTATGTATAATATACAAATCTGGATATAATATTACGAATTCACAATTTTTTTTATTATTGGGCTGACATTTGTATAATATAAACAAAAATTGTTTGTTTATTATTCAGATCAAGCAAGTAATTTTCCTTTTTTATTAAAAAATAATAACTGCAATAGGCAGCTATTTATTCATTTATTTTTAAAAGTTCTTCAATTTTTTCTTTTTTCTCAATAAAGCTTTCGTCTAAAAACAAGGAAGATACCATTCCATTATATTCAAATAAAATCTGCATTTGGATTTGTCCAGAGTGCGGAGTACATCATGATAGGGATGTAAATGCAAGTAAAACCCTATTAAAACTGGTTATATAACTGGTAATCATTCGAGGTCGAAACGACCTTTAGAGCTTGGGTAATCTGGCAACGGTAGTTGCCCTGACCAAGAAGCCATCCGCTTCTATAAGCGGTGGTAGTTCACACAAGAAATGTTGATTGATATTGCTAAAAATTATTGTTTTTTTCAAAATTCAATTGTATAATAAAATAAGAAACAAATAAGTAAAGGGGTATGTTTTTATATGGGAATGTATGATTATTTGGGTGGAAATCAAATAAAAGTATTCTACACTCCTATATTCGGCAAAGATCCTGCTACGGGTCAAAATACTGTTTTTCACAGCGGAGGTTCTTTAAGGAGCTTTGATTATAATGAAGAACTTCCATTGGTTACTCTCTATTATAAATATCCAAAGAACTTTATTATATATGATTATAGGACAGAAAGAAAAGATACCGAATACATAGATGTTTCAGGAAATATTTTTGTTATAAAAGACGGTATGCTGAAAAAAGTAATCTGGAACGACCAGGTAGAAGAAAAAGACTTTGGAGATTCCGTCGTTGATTATTACGGGAGAGAATTGAACATTAAAAGTATTGATGACATAAAAAACATAAAAGAAGAATTCAAAGAATATGAAGAAAAAAGAATAACTCTTGAAAAAGAATTGTTCCCAGAAGGAAAATGGAATGTGCTTCGGAATAATTATGAAGAATACATGAAACGAAAGCCAAAACTTGAAGAAATAATTAAAAATACGTATGGAAGATTTAATAAAAAATGGTTTAAAGAAGATTTATATGAAAAAGAGAAAAAACTTGGTGAATTGTTAGAAGTTTTATTGTTCTATATTCAGGAGATTGCATTCCTTAAAGAAAAAAATGATATAAAACACCTTCAAAAATTTGAAGCCGAATATAAGGAATGCTGTAAGATGACAAAAGAATTTCTGAACAACAATAAGGGTATAGTTGACAAATATATGGAATGGCTTGCAGATAAAAGCCTTATATGTAAAATAGAAAAAGTTGTTAATGGACTTTTGAATGAAGGAGGTTGATAATATATAGTTAAAATAAGACATGATTTTATAACAGTGACATATATGGATGGGATATAAAATCAACAGATGATAAAATTTATGGATACACAATAATGGACAATTTTGATATGATAAGTTTTCTTGAAGATTTGGGAATTAAATTGGACGAAGAAGACTGTTGAGATTTCGAGGCAGGTTCTGCAGGAATAGCTTGGCTATATGAAAACCATAATATAGATCCTTTCAATTGGTTTAAAAATTCTGAAAAAGAATAAAATACCGCCGCTTTTTCAAGTGGCGGTATATTTGTTTGGCTTGCATATGGAAGTCAATCTTATGCCTAATTTGTCATCAATAATAACTACTTCCCCTTTACCAATAAGTTTTCCGTTTACGAATATATCAAGAGCTTCACTCTGTTCCCTGCCAAGTTCTATAACGCTTCCCTTTCCAAGCGCCAAAATATCTGAAATTTTCATTTCAGTTCGACCCAATTCAACGGTAACTTCCATTGGAACATCTTCGAGTAACCTAATATCCTGTTTTACAGTTTTGGTGTTTTCGTTATTATTATCAAATGACTGGAACATCATTTTATTACCTCCTTCCAACTCTAATCAGTTTCCCTTATAACTTCATTGATTTTTACTGCGATCCTGTTTTTTTTGAATCCAGGGGTTCCTTTGAACTTTAACAAATCTGCAACAAAAACATCTATATTGCCATCAGTATTTGCATCAAGAACTATGATATCGCCTTCTTTCAATGAAAGGAATTTTTCTATCGTAATATTAGCTTTCCCTAATAACGCTTTTACTGGGACAGATACATTCTGAATCTTTTTTTCTATTTTTTTAAACAATTCTGGATCTTTCTCCTTTTGCATTTCAGCATTCATCTTATCATCTATTGCTTGCAATACAGGCTTAATTGTTACATATGGCAAACATAAGTTCAACAACCCGTTAACATTACCAATGTATGTTTTAAATGTAAGGATAGCCACATTTTCTGAAGATGATAAAGCTCTAACATAAGACAGATTTGACTCAATTTTTTTCATTTTTATATTCAAATCAACAAAATTTTTAAAAGCTTCCTTCATTAAAAAAAACATTTTTATGAAAACTTTTTCAAGTATAGGCAATTCTATTTCAGTAAATTCTCTGATTTTTTCAAGCGGCTGCCCTTTCCCGCCAAGTAACCTGTCGATTATTGAGAAAGAAAGAACAGGCTGCATTTCTAATAAAATATCTCCATTTGAAATATCTATTGAAGCTATGGCAATTGATGAAGGATAAATAATTGAATTACAGAATTCTTCATATGAAAATTCCTGAATTGACAATAACTCAACCGACGCTAAAGATCTTAGCCGAGCTGTCAGATAATTTGTAAAATTTTGGGCAAAAATTTCGAATATATTACGCAGAGTTCTTAAATGTTCTCTTGAAAACTTATTAGGTCTTTTAAAATCATATGTTTTTATTTTATTTTCGTTTGAAACAATATTGCTGCCATTGTCATTCAGGCTGTTTAATATCATATCTATTTCTTTTTGTGTCAAAATTTCCTGCATATAAACCACCTGCTTGTAAAAAAAGTTTTTTCCTATATTATATTTTATCAAAAAATTTTTACAAAAGCTATTTTTATTAAGTTTTATTCAGTCTTTCAAAAAAAATAAATTCATTTTCTGGAGAAGAAAAAATATAATATCTTATAAGATAAGAAGAGGGGGAAAATATAAATGGATGGAAGGAAATTTTGGTTGTTATATATCTTTATGTTGATTTGCAATATAATGATTTGCCAGCCAAAGACCAGGTTTTATTGGCAGCTGTTGTTTGTTTTTGGTGATGTAACATTAAGAAATGTATTGTTGTATATTGCAAATTTATTCTTTATACCCATAATTTTAATGCCAATGCTGGAGCTTATGATTATGTTCGCCCCGTTCATTTTTATAAGGGACGAAGAATAATATCAAAAAAACAGGAACTTTTGTTCCTGTTTTTTATTTGTCTAAAAATCGGCATTTTTCGGACATATAGCCGTCATACGAAATTATATGATACATATTATAACACAGATGGAATATATGTCCAATGTAGTAAGGGGGTGTAGGAAATGATTATCAAAATAAATGACAGAATAAAACTGGTATTTATCGTATTGGTAACTGTATTATTCTGTTTTATATTCGGAATATTCGGCAAATCTTTATTCAAACTTAACAAAATAACAATATTGATTTTAATATCAGTAAGTATTATAAGCTGTATAATCTGGTGCATTAAGGTATACAGGAGAAAAAAGGGAATTATAAAAGAAATTGAAAAAATAGATATATTAGGAAGGACATTACAATTTAAAAACGGGGTATGTCTTATAAACAATCAGATTGTGAAGGAAGTAGAAATGAAGGATGCACTGGATTCATTCAATAAATTTTTCACTTCAAAAAATATAAATGACACAATAAAAGAATATTACAGCGAATATTTAAACTGCAGGTATGAAATTTTCAAAGAAGAACATACGAAAAAGCTAATGTTTGAATTTAAAAAAATGGAACCACGAACAATATGTTTGTTAAAAAACGTAACATTACTGTTTTTACTTGAAAAAGTGCCGCTTTCAATAGTTATCGCGGTAAGAAAAAATGAAAAAAAGAAATTAATAATTACAAAAATAAAGAAAAATGAAGATATAAACATTTCATATGAATTTACAGACTAAAAAACCGTGAAAAATTTGCACGGTTTTTTTTGATAAACATATGGAAAAGAAGTATAATATATTATAACATTCCAAAAAGAAAAGGGGAGAAATAATGAGGTCAACAGGAAGTTGGAAAATGTTAATAGTTATCATATTAGGATTTTATTTTGTTTTCTTGTTGGGGAAATTAATTGGAAGTAATATAAAAGACACTGTCCAACCTGATGTAGTGACTTACAAACAGTTTGAACAAATGGTTGCAGAAAAGAAAGTTTCAAATGTTACAATAAATTTTGAAGAAGAAACATTTGAATTTGAAGACACAAGCGGGCAAAAATATATTACTGACAATCCCAAAGGTAATTTTAAAAAATTCCTGCTTGAAAATGAAATAAAAATTAACTATATAAGCACAAAAGAAAACAAAGGCACTCCTTTTTGGGCAATATTGTTCCCTATTATAGTAAGTGCCTTACCACTTATTTTTACTATTTTGATACTATCAATTCTTGTAAAAACAGCTGTAAAAATTGAAAAAGGAAACATATTTTCAGAAGAAATTTCAAAGAATATTCCGAATGTAACATTTGATGATCTTCAGGGTTGTAAAGAATTGAAACAGGATGTTCAATTCATAATTAATTTTTTAAGGAATCCTGAAGAATATAAGAGAATGGGCGTAAGAATGCCAAAAGGAATTCTTCTTTATGGACCTCCTGGAACTGGTAAAACGCTTACAGCAAAAGCTATTGCTGGGACAGCTGGGGTTCCATTCTTCAGTGCAAGTGGATCGGATTTTATTGAATTATATGTTGGCGTTGGTGCAAAAAGGGTAAGGGAGCTTTATGAAAAAGCTCGGAAATCAGCACCATGCATTGTATTTATAGATGAAATCGATTCAATTGGTGGAGAAAGGGGATTAACAAGCAATTCAGAAAGAGATCAGACAATTAACGCACTACTTAATGAACTGGATGGGTTCAATGGAACGGAAGGTGTTATTACCATAGCAGCAACAAACAGACTTGAATTGCTTGATTCTGCACTTACAAGACCTGGGCGGTTTGATAAACATATAGCTGTTCCCCTGCCTGAGCGTGAAGACAGGCTCGAGATCCTGAAGGTTCACGCGAAAAATAAGAAATTGGCAGAAGATATAAAGCTCGAAGACATAGCAGCCATGACTGTAGGATTTAGTGGTGCAGCACTTGAATCCCTTCTCAATGAAGCGGCATTCAATGCAGTAAATGCCAAAAGGCAATTCATAACAAAAGAAGATATTGATGCTGCTTTCTGGAAGCTGTTAATGAAAGGGCACAAAAAAGAAAATAAAAACAATAGAGATAAAGAAGAGCTTGAAATTGTAGCATGGCATGAAGCTGGGCACGCTTTGGCAACAAAACTTCTAACAGACGAAGAAGTTCCCAAGGTAACAATAATAGCATCGACATCTGGTGCTGGTGGGGCTACATTCAGAACGCCAAAGGAAAAAGGTTTGCAGAGCAAAGATTATCTGATAAAAACGATTCAGATTATGTATGCTGGTCGTGCTGCAGAATTTTTGCTTTTGAACGATGAAAATAAGATAACAACAGGTGCAGCAAATGACATAAAGATGGCATCAGAGGCTATAAAAGACTATATCACCACATATGGAATGTCTGAAGAATTCGGAATGTTAAATTTTTCAGTATTCAAAGACTTTGTGAATGTTGATATAGTAAAAGAAGCTTCTAAGCTTGCAAAAGATATTTATTCAAAAACAGTAAACATTTTATCAAAAAATAAAGAAACACTTGAAAAAATAGCTAAAGCTCTTCTTGATAAAGAAACACTTTCAAATGAAGAACTTGATGAAATACTTAAAACAGCGGCTTAAAGCTGCTGTTTTATTTTTTGCAAAAAACCAAACAATATGGTATAATTATATTGAAGAGAAAAATATTGAATATATCAGGAGGAAATATGGAAAGGTTATATTTTAAAGTTGCAGGAGATCATATAAGCATAATGTACCGACCTACTCATGAATATTTAAGTTTCGTTCAGAAAGACGAAGCAGGAATAAATGAAATAAAAAGATTATTATCCATGCCTACTGAAGAATTCTATGACTATATAATTTCAAAAAGAATAAAGCTTCCCCAAAAAAACGATTCGATGAAAAAATATTTTGCGGAAGAAAAAGAAAAGGCGTATAAGGAAGCATGGAAATATACAACAGAAAGACTTACGAAGGAATATAATATTACAATGACAGATGAAGAAATCCCTTATGATTATATTCACGAAAAAATATACGGACCAATTGAAGAAGAACAAGAAGAAAAAGAAAAATAAACAAATGTAAAACAAAGATAAAACATATACACTGTTATAAATTTCGATAAAATATGATATAATCTAGGCTGGAAAAAATAAAAACAATAATATAAATTAAAAAAGGAGGCGTATTTTATGTTTGGTTTAATTCCATTTAACAACAAAAGGAGAAACATGATCCAGCAAATGTTGGAGGATTTTGAAAAGAGTTTTGCAAAGAGTTTTATGGAAGGTTTTACTTCGATGCGTATGCCGACCATATTTTCAGACAGATTTTATGTTTCAAACATAAGAGAGCTTCCTGACAGATATGTTTTGGAAATTGATTTGCCAGGATTTAAGAAAGATGAAATAAAGATAGAAGTTAAAGACGGAAGAATGTGTATTGACGCTGAAACAACTACAGTAAAACAGGAAGAAAAAGAAAACAGCAGCAGTTATGAAAGAAGCGCAAGAAGTTATCATGAATCATTCGTCTTAGGTGATGATGTTGATGAAAACAGGATTACAGCAGAATATAAAGATGGTGTTTTGAAAATAGATGTTATGAAAACAGAAGTAAAACCAGAAGACAAGCCAAAAAGAATTGATATAAAATAAAAAAGAGCCGAAATTTCGGCTCTTTTTTATTTTAAAATATTCAAATGAAAACTTTATAGGAATTATTCGCCAACCATACCATTCCCATCGCGATCATCCATATACTGATATAACCAATGATCTTTTGTTATAGGCATTTTAAACCCTGCAGCTTTTGCTTCTTTTATAGTAACTTTCCCATCATTATTTGTATCAATAGATGAAATATCATGAACTTCTTCTTTATTAGTTGTTTCTTTGACAGTAGGCGTTGTTTGTGAAATTTGCTTATTAATTAAATCAGGATTTACATTATCGAATTCATCGACAATAACTTCACCATTTATCTTATAGGTATACTTGTAATGGCTTGGGATCTGGGTTTTAGTATCTGGATATGTAATAATAGCTTCAAAATCAGTACAACCTCCTGCAGATCTAATTACCTTCTCCATATATGCCTGATCCCCATAGCGGTTTAAAACATTATCCTGCGGTGTAATATTATATGCATTGGACACACCGCCGAGGGAATCAGCAATAACATGCCCTTTATCCAAATCAGGTCTTTCTGTCCCAGGAACATTTGCACAATCAGCATAATATCTTCCATCAGCTGTTACAGGTTCTGTCTTATCATCCTGTAAAATTATCTGTTTAGCCACAACTCTGACCAATTGTCCATATTCATTGGTATAAGCCCAGTATTCCCTGTCGCCAAATCCAACATCAACAACAACCATTGGTTCTCTGATTCCGTTTAAATCCCCGCCATCAACCTCAATAAGCTTATATTTACCATTAAAAGTTATTTCATCAATATATTTATCATTTTCTTCAACGGATGGGATATCTTTTTCTTCTGTTTCAATTTCAGATTTAATATCAAATACCTGTTCAAATTTTTCTGTTTCTTGTGTTGTTTGTACTATCGTTTTTTCTTCCTGTAATAGGTTATTTGATATTTTATCAGCGTTATTGCTGCAACCTGTAATAATTAATATTATTAAAATCCAAGGCGTGAAAACTTTAAAAAATTTCCTTTTATCCATAAAAAATTCTCCTTTCTGATTATTTTTATATTTTTTATTACTCATATTATACTGTCTTTCCCAAAAATAAAAAAGCAAAAAAATTATTTTTTCACATATCAAGCTCTGGTTGTTTTATATTGGTTTTATATATTTCACTTATTTTTGAAAGAATTAAAAGCCGTTCATTGTATTTTTCAGGATTTTGCGCCAAAATATCAGCCTTTCTTACCTGCAAATAATCTTCAAATGATACCCCCTCCAGTTCCAATTTATTAACAAATTTTTGGACAGTTTTATCAGATATCTTCTGCCAATCCATTTCATGATAATGAATAAGAATTTTCACTTTATCTACAATATGTTCATCATAATTTAATTCATTAAGGGCTTTTTCAGCTATTTCTTCCGATGCTACCGAATGTTTATAAAAGTGATCAATCCCATTTTCATCAGTAGTTTTTGTTTCCAATTTGCCTGTATCATGAAATAATACAGCAAGTTTGACAACATCGGAAGAATTTTCATCCAGGGTTTCAACAGCAGTCAAGACGTGATCCAACAACTTTCTCGTATGATATGGATTATTTTGTTCAAAATTTTCCATTTTTTCAAAATCATTGAATATTTCATACAATATTTCTTTATGCTGTTTTATATCTTTGTTATGTTCCAACAGAACACTAAGAGCATATTTTTTATCTACGCAACCATTCCTGATTAAATAGGAACAAACTTCGTTATCTTTATCATCAAAAGCAATGTCAAATACCTTCCTGTCATCAATTCCCACAACAATACCTCCTTTTCAAAAAAGAATTAACTCCCAATATTATATTCGTTTGTGAAAAAAAATTAAAAAAGAAAGGATGTCTTTTAGACACCCTTTCTTTTATATTTTTAATCCTTCATATATGCCTTGATTATTTCTTCTTCAGCCCAATGTCCTTTAATATCAGTAAAAATAAATATTAAAATATATATTATTGTATAAAATTCATCAAAAATGAATCAAAATGAAGTTGAATCATGTTCGAACAAGTATGTCCCATCAATAAAAAATTTTATAAAAATTCATTTTTCAAACGTTTGGTGTATAGAATTATGATATAATAAAAGAAAAAGTCGGGAGGAAGAATGATATGGTTATAAAGAAAATAGATAAAAAAAATAATTTTGCAGCTGTTTTTGATACAAAAACTGGATTTTACATGCGCACTGGCATACTGAAAAAAGTTGACGGGGAAATAATAGAAACAGATGAAGACCCATTTATGACAGACTTTCCTGAATTACTTGACATTGGTATAATGGGAACCTGCGTGCATGGCTCCAGTGGGCTTTGCATCAAATCAGGTATCCAATGTTACCAGAATGGGTTAGGGAAGAAAAAACCAAACATGAATATAACAGATTTTGAAAATATTATCAAGCAGTGCAAAAATAAGGTTTTCCAGGCAGCGCTGGGAGGCAGGGGCGACCCGAACAAACACGAAGAATTTGAAAACATCTTAAGGATTTGCAGGGAAAACAATATAGTTCCCAACTATACTACATCGGGTCTTGCTCTGACGGATGAAGAAGTATACTTAACAAAAAAATATTGTGGAGCAGTAGCAGTTTCTGAATATTTTTCAGAATATACGAGAACGGCAATAAAAAAATTTGTCGAAGCTGGATGTAAAACGAATATACACTTTGTAATTGGGAAACAAACCATTGATAAAGCGATAGATAAATTAAAGAACAAAAGCTTCGACGAAGGTATAAACGCTGTAATTTTTTTACTCCACAAGCCTGTGGGTTTGGGAGAAAGAAAGTTTATGCTTGACCCCGAAGACCCGCGTATCAGGGAATTCTTTGAATTAATTGACAGCGAAGTATTTCCATTTAAAATAGGTTTTGACAGCTGTACTGTACCAGCGTTGATAAACTTTACCAAAAACCTTGACGCAAGAAGTTTTGACACATGTGAAGGTGGAAGGTGGTCTGCGTATATAGATTCAGATATGAATATGATGCCATGTTCATTTTTAAATGATAATCCTGCCTTTTCTGTAAGTTTAAAAGAAAAGACAATATATGAAGCATGGCATAGCGAGCAATTCGAAGCATTCAGAAAAAGCTTATCTGGATCATGCATAAAATGCCCAAATCAAAAGCAATGCATGGGCGGTTGCCCAATAGTAAGGGATATAGTCCTTTGCAACAGGGCAGAAAAGGAACAAAAAAAACTTGCTATTTAAATTAAAAAATAAAGAAAAAGCTTGTGAAAAAGCACAAGCTTTTCTTTGTCTTTAAACAAGTTGTAGGTTAAACAAACTTCACAAGAATCTCTTCTATATGTAAAAAGTGATAACCTATGTATACTGTTAAATACAATATAAGAAAACATAAAAGGGGTTGATAATTTGAAGTTTCCTTATTTTTTGATTTTTTCATCAATCATAAGAAAAATGTTCAGAAAATAATTATTTCAGGGAGATTATAAATGGATAGGATAGTTGGTATAGGAGAATTTGCAATTTCAAACAGACCAGAAGACACAATAAAAACATTTTCATTAGGTTCATGTATTGCTGTTGTTATATATGATAAAATCCAAAAAGTTGCAGGAATGGCTCATATAGCAATGCCATCAAAAAGTTTACAGTCTTTCAATTCAAAGCCGTGTTATTGCGCAGATACTGGGATTTCTTTTCTTATAGAAGAAATGTGCAATAAATACAATTGTAAAAAAGCCAATATGATAATCAAACTTTTCGGTGGAGCAAAATCACCATACAAAATAGATTTAGTATTGGTCCCAGTAATGTAAATATGGTTAAACAAATACTAAAAAGTTTAAATATGAACTTTATTGAAGAAGATACAGGAGGCTGGGCAAGCAGGACAGTTGAAATAAGGGTTTTCGATGGTACAATAAATATAAGGAGCATTCCATTCAATAGCAAATAAATATAAAAATTAAAGTTAAAAAAATATCCACAGAATTAACAAGATTCTGTGGGTATTTATATTTTACTTCAAATCTGCTTTCATTTCATCAAGATTTTTATATTTTGATTTAATTTCACTAATTAATTCTTTCTTAAATTAATTCTTTCTTATCGATTCCTGTTTTATGGCAGATATACGATAACAATTCTGAATTCCTTCGGATAAGTGTATTCATCTGTTTCTCCCTCGATAATTTCTTCCAATTTTGCTTCATCTGAAGAGGAGTCTTTAAACAATTCATCATATTCCTGGTATAATCTGTTTAATTCATTCTGATCGGAAGCCCTTTTTAATTTTCACACTCAAATAATAATTGAATTGTAAATGGTTCACATTATTCCAACGTAGTCAGTTAAGACTTAAGGTAGTCAACTAAGGCTTTTACAAGCCTCCGTTTCTATAAACGGGGGTAGTTGATACACTTATAATTTCTATTATTCTTACAGCAAAAATACTGTATACATATATTATACCATAATTAAAAAATAAAAGAAATGTTTATCTTGATTTTTTAGTCATTTTATGTGTATAATAAAAAAGAAAAAAATTTCAAAGGAAAAAATTTTATTTTTGGGGGGAAACGTTTTGCAAAAAGATATAAGAACAAAAAGATTTAAACAATTTATCACTACTACAATATTTTTTGTTCTTCTCTTTTCCATTCCAATATTTGTTCTTGCAAAGGAGGTCGAAACATTTAAAAGGACAAATGAAGAAATTATCAAAGAGAATGAATTAAAAATAGAAAATTTAGAAAGAACAATTCAAGAAATACAAAAAACCATAGAAAGTTACGAAAAAATAATTCAACAAAAGGACAAAGAAGTGTCCCAAATTAAGGAAGAAAATCAGAAATTAAAAACTGAAAACAAAGAGATTTCGGATGAAAACGCGAACCTGGAAAACACAATAAAATCCTTATGTTCAACTGGCACAAAGCCGCAAAATTATAGGCTTCCAGAAACAGTAAGTCGTGGAAGTTTTGTTGAAAACAGGGGAAAACTTGAATATGTTGGGGTTTGGACGGGGACATTTTATACCCCGTCAGCAGATGAATGTTCCAACAATAAAGGGATAACTGCAAGTGGTAGACCAGTACAACCTGGTAAAACAATTGCAGTTGATCCTAAATATTGGAAACTTGGAACAAGATTTTATATTGAAGGAATCGGCGAAGTAGTCGCCGATGATACTGGCAGTAAAGTTAAGGGTCGGAATAGGTTCGATCTGTGCATATTGGATAAGGAAACGGCCCTGAAAGCAGGAGTTGTGAAAAGAAAAGTATACCTTATTAAAGACGGAGAATAGCCATATATAAGGCTATTCTTTTTTTTTACAAAAAAACTTATAAAATAAAAATTAATGCACTAAAATTAAAAAAAGTAAAAATACAAGGAGGAAATCTCAAATGGAAAAAATATTAGAAGTCAAACCAAGTTTAAATATAAATATAAAAGAATTTTCTACACAGGAAGAACTGATGAAATTTATTGATGACAAATATTATTCAATTGGTTTAGACCCACATCTTCCATTTTTATTTATAGCCGCTAATAAAGAAGATCAGGAAAAAAGAATAGATTTTAATACAACCCTTGGCAGATGGGATATATTCGGAACTTTTTATTTATAAACGTCAAGCGTTTCATCTCATGACTAAAGTCACGAGTGTTCACGCTTGACAAATTATAAATATAATATTATAATAAATTTAGAAAGACAAATGTATTCCAAAGCTGATACAGTTGGTGATGGATAATGGTGCATTGAACACACCATTGAGAATAAGGGTTGCATAACCAAACTTCTCAAGAATCCTACGACTTTAGTCGTGGGAGGTTCAATTACAGATGAGATGGATGACGTTGATATTAAGCTTCTTAATGTGCTTGGAATAAAGTCAATGCTAAGCAAGCGGGATAATATAATTGCGTCACTTAATGGAAAAATTGAATATTTAAAAAATGTACAAAAGAATGGTTAAATCTCTTGACATTACATATAATAAGAGTGTAAGATTTAATTACAGGTATGATTGGCTTGGCGGCCAATCGGTAAACTAATATTCAGGTGTGATGAGTTTGGCGACTCATCGGCAACCCTCACTTTTTATGTGAGGGTTTTATATTATCTACATATATAGTTTTCCTAAAAGGGGCAGTGAAGCCAGGAATGGTTCTATATACCATGTGTCAAAGAGAACCGTCCCCTCGACACATACAAAGGCGAACTTCTCATTATTTTTATAAACAGCTACTTTGCAATAGATAAGAAAGATGGGGTAACACATGCTGAATGAAGCAATAAAGAATTATGACTTCAAGCATCCCGAGGCTATATTAATACGACATAATGAAAACATGACATATTTAATAAAAGATAATAATCAGAGTTTTCTTCTTCGAATCCATAAAACAGTCGATGGCTTAGACCTTTCGGCAGGTAGCAGAAATATTCATCGATCAATACTAATAGATAGTGAAATTAAGCTGCTTAACCAATTACAAAAAGGTATCATAAATTGAAGAAGGCGAAAGCCTTCTTTTTTTATCAAAAAATTGGTTCTGTTTTTGTATATACAAGCAAATCAATTGACAAAACTTTATATAAATAAGATAATAAACATTGAAAGGGGTTTAAGATAATGAAAGAATCACCGCATAAAAAATGGGTTGAAGAACTTTATAATGTAATTGAAGAAGTATCAAACGCAATAGGGTTTGAAATGGAAGCTTTTGTAAAAAAAGTGACTAATGCAGTACCAGAATCTGAAATTATAGAAAGATTAATGAATATAGATATGCCGAAGGAAAAAGTTGTAACTGCAATTCATGCAGCGAATGTATTAATTACGCTTGTAAATGTGCCTGAAATCTATACAAGATGTAAAATACACGATTATATAATTAAGGAGTATAATAATACATTTAGCAACGGAATAACAAACGAACTAATAAAAAATCTCGCAGATAAAATTAAAATACCTTTTCCAGAATTTGTAATAACCTTTGAAAAAATGGATGGGGATAAATACAGCGAAATTTTTTATTCAATATTTGAAAATACGGAAAAATATGTTTATTATGGAAAAACATACCCAATATATACAATAAAGGAATTACAGTATAATACAGAGGAAAAAGATCATTTGAAGTTAATAAATGAATTCATAATAACTCCGCCAATGCTGCCACGAGTATATATAAATTGTATGAATGTATATGACTGTCCATATGCTGTACGGGCAAATCCATTCAAAAAAAGCAATTATGCTGAACTTATCAAATCTATTGGTCTGGATAATGATATGTGCCAAAAAACACACAGAACTCATAATTTATGTAAAAGTTATATATTCGATTATAAAACATTAAGCAGAAAAATACTTGAAGAAAGACAGGAATTATTTTTTGATAAACTTATCGTGAATAATTCGCAAACAAAAGCTGAAAGAAGCATAGAGAGCTTGCTTAAAATATTTCTTATGTTGAAAAGATTTAGCAGGATAAGGATGAATCATCAGAATAAAGATGTTTATAATGCATGGAAAAGTTATTTAAATAATGATAAAATGACTCATTTCAATGAAGGAAATATAATATATTTGACAGAAAAGTCTTATAGATATATAAAAACAGAACCGCGTGGTGAATTGGGATATACAAGGGAGTCTCCATGTGAACATTATAGACGGGCACATTATAGGAAGCTAAAAAACGGGAAAATTGTATTTGTAAAAGCCACTACAGTTTGTGCTGGAAACAAAAAATCAACAAAATATGTTCTTTAGTTGATAAATAAAAAAAGGGATCAAATATGATCCCTTTTGCCCGTATATTACCATATTAAATTTTCAGGATACTTTTTGAAGATCCAACCTGTAAGTATTCTTTTTTACGAAGAGATTTTTCCCTACTACTGAGGTTATTATGTTAATAATGATGTCTCCTGTTCTTCTTTCTTCGTAAAAAGACGCTATAATCAGGAGTTCTTGATCGGGATCTTCAAAATAGTCTATATTAGAATTTCTAAATAAATTTGTTACACTTATCTTATCAATTAATTGTTCGTCTATCGTTAATTGTCTAACCTCCCCTATTTTTTCTTTTATAGAGAATTCTTGCCTTTCATCCACCTTCCCATCAAGCCAATCTGACAATAACTGACCTAAATTTTTCGAAACAGCATAGACTATAATATCAGGTGGGATAATTCTTTTATCCGTCTGAAGGTTAGCATGGATGCTATACCTTACAATAGCATTTCCATTTCCTAAAAGAGCGCTTTCATATTTTATATACGAAAGTTCTTTTACATCATACGACAAATCAACCATAACATTCCGCCCCCTCTTTTATTTATTTTTTTATAATTATATTGATTTTTTGCTTAAAATATGCTATTATATAACTGAAAATAAATAAAAGAAAGAGAGAACAAATATGAAGATAAAATTTGAAGATTCAATAAAATTGAATGATATAGAAAAAATGAAAGTAAAGAAAATAATGAAAGAATATTTCAATGATATAGAAAATAACCAACAGTTTGTAATCGAAGAAGACGATTTTATAATAGTCGGTATAAAAGAAAACAATGCGCTGAATATACAGCGCGTTCACACAAAAGTACACAGCCTGACAAAGAAATAGAAATAAACACCCCCACTTATATAAGTGGGGGATTTTTATTTTAAACATAAAAAAGAGAAGTTTTATAACTTCTCTTTTTTATGTTATTTTATCCGTCTTCATCCCGAAATTTATTCAAAAATTCTTCAACTGTAGGAAGGTTATTCAAATTAAAGCTTTCAACCAAACGCACTGGATAATATTTTTCCGTTCTGTGTTTGGGATCATATTTAAGATGATAAAACCGTTCATTTTCATTTAAAGGTTCTGTATTAAACCCTTTGAATACTTCGAAAGTATTCTTGTCAAGATCAATAACATACGCCCATTCACAAAACAGCGAATCAGCAGCGAAATCAAGGCTATTACAAAGAAGAAGTGGTTTTTCTGTTTCCTGAATTATTTTAAGAATTTCAGCCCCTGTATCACGGGAATTTTCAGGGTATTTCTCTCTGTGCAAATTAGAAACTTCAAAAGATACCCAACCAGAATCATCAGCTCCGCATTCCTTCCATTGTGCCATTAATTGTTCTTGTGTGCCAAATGATACCATTTTTAATTTTTCAAGAAAAACATCTCTTTTGAATTCATGCAGAAGAAAGTTCAATACGTCTATACCCTGACCTTCTGGGTAACCATCCCACTGCCCATACTGGGCTACCTTATATTCGCCGTCCGAAAATACACATATCAAATGTCTTGTACCCATAAAACCATCCTTTTTTATTTATATTATTTATTTATATTTATATTATATTATATTATATAACGCCTTATTTTATGATAAGGCGTTATAAGCGTCAAGGACCACTTTATTGACAAGTTCTCTTGCTTCTTTCGTAATGGGATATGCAATATCTACATACCCTTTGCTTTCAGTTTTTCTTTGGGGCATTGAAACAAACAATCCTTTTTCACCTTCAATAACCCTGATATTATCAACTTTGAAAGCATCTTCAATAACGATTGAAGCAATCGCTTTTACTTTCCCATCACCATTCAACTTTGAAACTTTTGCAGTTACCTTCATTTTTTCACAATCTCCTTTTTTTTATATTTTGCAAACATTTTTTCTTGTTTGTATTTTAATTATACAACACTATTTAAATCTACGCAAGTATTTTTTATAAAAAAAATATAAAAAATATGACAAAGAAGTTCAAGTGTAAACTTGATTGCACATTAAAATAAAAACAAAAAAGCCTGCTAAATTAGCAGGCTTTTTATTAAGCTGTTACAAGTTCATCTTCAAGAATGATTTTTATATCATCATTCTCTACATCAATAACAGCCTTTCCCCCATTCTTTAATGAACCAAAGAGAACCAAATCCACAAAGCGCGTTTTAATATCATCAGTTACAACTCTGTAGATTTCCCTTGCTCCATATATAGAAGAAAATCCCTTTCCTGCCAGCCACTTATAGGCATTTTCAGTAACTTCCAAAGTAATGCCTTTTTTCTTCAGGGTTTCAGCAAACTGCCTGATTGCTTTCTTTGCTATCAGGACTGCCATATCCATATTGATACTGTTAAATGTAACAATAGCATCCAACCTGTTTCTGAATTCTGGCGGGAAAGTATTATCAACTGCTTCCTTCATAGCTGATCCGTCAACAATCTTTGTTTCTGCCCCAAAACCAATTCCAGATTTCTTTTTACCGACTTCCTTCGCACCAGCGTTTGAAGTCATAATAAGTATAACATTTTTAAAATCAGCTTTTCTCCCATTGGAATCTGTTAATGTAGCATAATCCATAACCTGGAGCAGAACATTATAGATGTCGGGATGTGCTTTTTCAATTTCATCCAGAAGCAATACACAGTTAGGATTCTTCCTGATTGCATCCACAAGAAGACCGCCATCTTCATAACCTACATAACCAGGAGGAGCACCAATCAGTTTTGCAACTGTATGCTTTTCCTGGTATTCAGACATATCAAAACGAACCAACTGCATATTCATTATTTTTGCAAGCTGTTTCGCAATTTCTGTCTTGCCTGTACCTGTTGGTCCAACAAACAGGAAAGATGCAACAGGCTTTGTATCCTCCTTAAAGCCAGCTCTCGATAATTTAATAGCTCTTGAAACAAGTTCAATGGCTTTATCCTGCCCATATACCTGTTCCTTCAGCGTATTTTCAATCTTTTTAAGATTTTCAACTTCATTTGCTGAAACAGACTGAAGCGGAATTTTAGCCATAGATGCAACTGTTTCCTCAATAACTTTCTTGTTTACGGTCTTTTTACCTGAAAGTTTTACTTTTGCGGCTGCTTCATCAATAACATCTATAGCCTTGTCAGGAAGGAAGCGATCGTTTATATATTTTGCAGAAAGTTCAACCGCCAATTTTAATGCTTCATCAGTATACTTAACTCCGTGAAATTTTTCATAGGATTTTTTCAATCCTTTTAAAATTTTTATGCTATCATCAATTGACGGTTCACCTACTTCTATCTTCTGAAACCTTCTGGATAATGCTTTATCCTTTTCAAAATATTTTTTATATTCATCATAGGTTGTTGCACCTATGAATTTTATTTTACCTTTTGTAAGAAATGGCTTTAAAATATTTGCAGCATCCAGTGAAGTGCCAGAAGTAGAACCAGCTCCAACAATAGTGTGAATTTCATCAATATACACTATGCCGTTTCTTTCTTTTTCAATCTCTGTAAGAACCCTTTTCAATCTCTCTTCAAAATCACCCCTAAAACGCGTTCCAGCGATTAAAGAACCCATATCAAGAGCGTAAACATTATAACCCTTCAGACAATCTGGAACTTTTTCTTCCACGATCATCTTAGCCAAACCTTCAGTAATTGCAGTCTTCCCAACACCAGGATCCCCAACATGGATAGGATTGTTTTTATACCTTCTTGCAAGAACTTGAATAGTTCTTTGCAGAACATCTTCTCTACCAATAAGAGGATCAATTTCCCCTTTCTTGGCTTTTTCTGTAAGATTTACTGCAAATTTCAATACTTCTTCACATGAAGAAGATGCACTAGGATTACCAATTACAGAAGACATATCTTCTTTTCCATGTGAAATGTATTTTAATATTTGCAGACGATCAATGCCTTCTTCCTGCAAATAAAACGCAGCAAATGAATCTTCAATAGAATAAAGTGCTACAAGGAAATCATCAAACGTTACAGTATCCTTCCCCGCTGCAACAACATTATGTCCTGCTACTGCCATGACCTGTAAAAGCTCGACAGATTCATTCAATCCAATTTCGCTTCTTTCATCATCATCGTAAATGTCAACATATTTATTCAAATAATCATCAAGCTTCTTTTTTAAATTTTCAACATCAACATTCGCTCCACAATCACTTATTGTCTTGCATACCTCTTTTTCACCCAAAGCAACAAATAAAACATGCTCTGGGGTGATTATTACATGCTTTCTTTTATCAGCTTCCTTATAAGCTCCATTTAAGATTTTTCTAAGCAAAACATCAGTCTTTAACATATTATTTATTCCTCCCTCTCAATACTTGCTTTTAGTGGAAACCCATTTTCAGTAGCTATAGCTTCAACCATAGCAGCCTTCGTCATGGCAACATCACGAGGATAGATACCAGCTACCCCTTTACCGTTTTTATGAACAGTCATCATGATTTTTGTTGCTTCAATCTCTGATTTTTTAAATATCTTTCTAAGAATGAAAACAACAAAATCCATCGGGGTAAAATCATCATTGTGCAAAATAACTTTATACATCTTTGGCATTGTGACATTTATATTTGTCTGTTCCTGAATAATTTCTTTGGTATTATCCATAATATTCCTCCCCTTTGTTTTTCCTTTTGTTTTTTATTATATTTATAACTACTCTGGTTAATAAGGATTTTTCAACTTTTTTTTCTGAAAAATAAAGAAGGTAATTTATTTTTTCCCGTTTGTCATGTTTTCAACCCCAACATACCATTTATAATTATCTTTTTCGCAAATTTCAGCAAAATTTATAACTGCTTTATCTTTCATAGACAAGAATCTGAAACAAGTATTCTTTAACTTGCATTTTTTATCTTGACATACATATATATTATACATAAAAAATATATTATACATAAAAAAGCAAAAAACAAAATATATATATATAATAAAAAACGCCCTGAATTATTTTCGGGCGTTTCTTTCTTTATTTAATTTAAATTTTATTTAATTTAAATATGGTTAAATGTGGCAATCAACAATATATAAGACCCAATCTGGATTTGCCGTATCTATGAACCTTTCTTTATATTTTTCGTCCCAAGCTTCATCCTCATTTGTACTTATGCCCCACCAGCTCATATCACCTTTTTGATGCCATTCTCCATCTGGAGTAATAACAGCATAAGTAGTAAATATGGATCTATTTTTTATATATTCCTCTTTTGTCATTTCTTTTCCCTTAAATATAGGAGGTAATGCTTTTATTTTATCCCAATCCTTTTCAGCTTCTGAAATAAGCAGTTCCTCCATTTTATCCCATTGAATATCTCGCACTCTTGCGGCATCTACCCATAAATAGCCTTTCGGAGCAAGAAATGCCGCCTCTTTATAAGTTCTTCCAATACCAGGAATTCCAATATTACTATTTGATATGGAACGATTCGTCTTCTTTATAAGAAGCGAACCCTGCCATCTTCCTCCAACAACATACCAATCCCATTTTGATTTTGGGTTATATGTTGAATATACTTCCCCATCAGGACCAATATCCTTTTTATCATAGAAACGGATTTGATCTTGATAAACTTCCTCATCAGTCCACAGAAGCTTTTTAGGAAATTCATTTTTTAAATAAAGAAGAGATTCATTTTCACATTCTTTTTCATACTTTTCTGGATCTTCTAAATATCTGGCATATGGACCATTTTTAAATTTCTCTATTTCAGCCCTGCCTTTCTTAATTAATTCTTCCTTTGTATACAATACGTATCGCGGCACCACCAAATTTTCATCATAAGGCGCCAGTAATTCATGGACTGTTGTATTATCATCTACAAATACTGCCACTGAAAAATGACTCATGTTTTATCCTCCCTGTTTATTTTTTTATTTTAACTTATATATTTATTATATCACATATATATTTATTATATCACATAACTTCTTTTTTAAAAGAAATAAAAAAGGAAGTTTTAATTTTTTAAAACTGCCCAAATATAATATTTAGGGGGATTTTTGCAAATTCCAAAACCTATTATAAATATAACTTATCATTTATTAAATTTCAATATCTATTCCTGAATGTTTTATTCCTGAATGTTTAATTTTTTTTGTCTAAACGTGAATTTTTATAAAATATAAATATAAAATTATGCTTGACAAACATAAAATTTGTGATACTATATAAGTAGGTAGTAAGCCTACTTATATATAAATTATTTTGTTGGAAGGCATAAAACGATTAATATGAAATATGATTTGTTATTTTGTTTATAAAGCGTATAATATATATAAACAAAAAACTTTGGAAGGAAGGAAAATAAATATGGTATCAACTGTTTTAAAGAAAAGAGAATGCAAGAAAGGAGAATTTATATGAGAAAAGAAATTGTAACTTATTATTGTGATTATTGCAAAAAGCCAGTAGCAGAAAATCAATTAATTTGGGACAGTTGTGATGTGAATAACATGCTGGAATTCTGCCCAGAGTGTCTCGATACACACAAGCAGTATGTGATTGATGAATATTTTAAAAATGATTTTAATTATTTAGAGGAATATTTTGAAGATGTTATTAAGGTTAAAGGTGAGAAAGATAAATTCTTTGTTATTAGAGAGCTGGATGATTTTGAAGGCGAAGTTGAAGGAGAAATTATGAATTTGAACCAGATGTATGAAATAGCATGGGAAGAATATAAAAAAATGTTTATCCACAAAAGCAAATAAAAAACGAATTACTTTTATATCACTTTTTAAGGCAGTTTTAATTTTTTAAAACTGCCCAAATATAATATTTAGGGGGATTTTTGCAAATTCCAAAACCTATTATAAATATAACTTATCATTTATTAAATTTCAATATCTATTCCTAAATGTTTAATTTTTTTGTCTAAACGTTATTTTTATGATAAAATGAAATAGAATATAAAAAAAATAAATAAAAAGAACGGAAGTGATTTTATATCATGACAAAGGTTGTTCACTGCATGCGTGAAAATTACGATGTATATATAGGAAGAGGAAGAGATCCAAAAACAGGAAAATACTCAAAATGGGGGAACCCATTCAGCTATAAAGAAGGAACAATTGCAAAATATAAGGTAAATAGTCTTGAAGAATGTTTACAGAAATACAAGGAATGGATTGTCAAACAGGATGACTTAATGAAAGAAATCCCAAAATTAAAAGGAAAAACACTGGGTTGTTGGTGTAAACCAAAAGAAGGATTTAAAGGAAGAGTATTATGCCACGGACAAATCCTGGCAGCACTGGCAGAAGGTGTTAATCCCGAAGATATAGAATAACAGTACTTTAAGTACTGTTATTTTTTTATATTGTAAAAATGATAACTTTATTTCTTTGGAAATTCCCAAACCACTTTATCATTAATTTTTACATAAGAATTTGCATAATTTTTCGCATAAGCGATGGCATCTTTTTCCAATCTGAAATCATTCAAAAACCTTTTTCCCTGATATACTTTATAAGGATAAAAATTCGACTGTACAACAGATTGCATTTTTACCGCAACAGCAAGCGGGACTGTTTTTATTTTATTATAAACATCTGGAACAAGGCTTCTTTTAACAGGAAAAGTCACGTTATAAGGCATTGTTTCAATTGTAATCGCAACTTTCTTAAAGGTCTCCGAAGCATAATCAACTGTAGTGCCATTAGTACCATCTATTTTTTCCACGCTTGGAACTTCCATTACATATCCTGTTTGCTTTTTTATTATTTCAGCTACTTCTTTTTGAAGCTTATTATAAGCATCATCCTGGAAATAACGGTGCCAGTAAATATAATTACCTCTTGAATGGAAATCTAATAAAGCCTGAAAATCAATACTTTTAAAAAGTTGCACAATTGCCTTTGTTTCGGGTTCTGAATTAACTGATGGACCAGAATAAAATTCAGCAGCAGGTTTTGAACTATATAACGAGCTTCTTCGTCCTTTCCATTGATTCCAATATATAGAAGGGAAATTTCTATTTAAATCAACACCTCTGGCATTTGCTTTCCAATTTGAATAACTTCCCTTCATATTTTTCAAAGATTTTTTCAATTCGGGATCTCTTATTACATCTATACCTTTTGTTGCAAGAGTATAACCATCTGGATTAACAAGCGGAACTATATAAAAAGTTGTTTTATCTAAAATATCTTTTACTTTATAATCGCCAATTTTACCATCTGAGTTATAAGCCTTACAATATTCTTCTATTATTTTCATTAAAACAGCAGTATTCGCAGTTTCCCTTGCATGAACCCCCCAATCATAATTATTTTCAAATCGCCTTTACCAAGTGTTAATAACCAAATATCCCTTTTATCACATGAAGTTCCAATAACCTTAGATTTTAATATATCCTTATATGCTTCGGAAAGTACTTTGATATCTGACACCATCTGTTCATAAGGATAATCTTTTGATAAATCAATATTTGTTTCTGCAAAAACATCAACAAAAAATGAAGCAACCAAAGAAATACAAAGAATAAATGCAACAATGATTTTAAAAATTTTCCGCATTACATTTTTGCCCCCTTTTTATAGAATTAAAAAGACATACATATAATAATATATTATTTAAAAAAAACAAGTCAATTTTTTTTCATACTAAATAAACAAAAATAACGCTTCAAAAAAACAAAAAAAATATATATAATAAAATATAAGAAAAAATAAGGAGGAACTTTATGTATAATAATATATTAAAAAACAAAAGTTTATTTATTGCAATAACATGTTTTGTTATTCTAATCATACCACTTATATATTTACAATTGACCAATAAAAACATTAGAGAAAATACTTCATCGCCTCCTGATCTTAAAGTTGTCAATGGTGTTCTTTTTGAAACAAATTCGGAAGAATATCGTGAAGAGCTGCGAACAAGAATAGTCCAAACTATTTCATTAAAAGATGAAAAAGGAGAAACATATAAATTTATAACAGAAGAAAAAATTTTAGATTTTGCAAATGACACAACTTCTTTTTATAAACTGTATGCAAAAGAAATATTAAAAAATGGTGAAAAAGATACTATAACAGGACTTTTAATAGATAAATCAATAATAAAAAAACCAATACAAATGAAAGTATATTATGAACCCACTATCAAAAGCACAATAATAGATACATTAAAAGTAGATGGGTTTGCAAAAAAAATAGAATATGAAATTTAAAAATAAAAAAGAAATCATTATAATATAAATAACAAGCATATGGATGCATGATCCTAATCGGCAGGCTATCTTTTAAGGCGGGGCTAAAAATCCGTCAAAAGGCACATTCGATGAAGTCCTCTACATTGGCTTGTTCTGCCCAAGAATGGGCTGATTGGAGGGTTAAGGTTTAAGGGAGTTATGTAATGGCATACATAATTAAACCCTTTTACCGTGGAGGCAAAGCGTGGCGACATGCTTTGAACCCCTTGTATGAATAATACAAGGCGTAGCCTGTTTTGAGTAAGCTTGGGGGATAAGTGGATGCTTTTATAAAATCAAAAGGCAACAGGTATGAAGATGCTTGGAGCCGAGCAACTTTATATCTGGATACACTTTGAAACCAAGTTTGCAAAAGAAACTAAAAAGATAATTTTGCCGCCAGGGAAAACCTTTAGGATGTCGCATTCATTGCGGGAATAATGGGGATTAAGGTGTGGATTAAGTGGCGATCGGGTTCCGCTTCATGCGGCAGGCTTTTAATGGGAAACCACCACTATGGCAACATGTGGCAAGCCTCGGGGAAAACCTACCCGACCTAAACCGCAAAATTTACCTATTATTCTATCCATATGCACACAAAAGAACAGCACTTGAAATCGTGCTGTTTTTTCTTGATATTTTTCTTTTTTCTTAAATATAATACTATCAAATATCAAATAACAAGGGAGAATATCATTAAAATAGTGGATCATAAAAAAAGAAAGAAAAAATAAAATTTCAAATCCAAAAGAACATATGAATTCAGAACGTTCTTAAGTGTTTAAGAAACAGAAAGGAAGTAGATTTTATGAAAAAAGAAATTGAGTTTAAAATGAAAAGAGTTTTTGATTATCATCTTATTGAAAATAACTATATTGTTTTCAGGGAGACAGTATTTGCAGGGGACAATAAAATAAGTGAAAGAGAAAATATATCAACAATAGAAAACCTTGAAAACTTGACAGAAAATGAACAATTAAAAATTGAACCATATTTCCTTTGTAATAAAGATATTCTTGAATTTCACAGACAAAATCTGACATTTGCCGACGGCGATAAAGTTAATCAATTTATAGTTGATAAGCCTTATTCTTTAATAGAAGAACAAGGGCTGACAGACCAATATAAGTTATTGTCCATGTCTTCATACGACCACAATATATATGATGTTTATGGTAAAAAATATCCAAAGGCTTTTTGCTTCAATTATTTTCACTTCACTGGAGCAATAACAAACAGGTATTATGATTTAGAAGAAGTATTGGAAATATTAAAAAAACGAAACGATATAAAGTTCATAGATGATGATAAAATTCTTCAGATCCCGTATTACAATGCAAACCCTGAAGAATATCAATACTTATCATTTCTTTGGATACCATCAGATGAAAATTTTGAAAAAATAGAGCATTTATCAAATGATTTGGCATATCAATTTATCAAAGATAATATACTTTGTCTGCCATATAAGGAAAATAACAAATAAAAAAGATACGATTTCTCGTATCTTTTTTTATATCACCGAGTGAATTCGTAAATTACATCTTTATTTTTAAGTTTTATACATGAAATTCCTTTCTTCATAAAATTTAAAAAATCATCTTTAATCTTTGAAAAATCCTCAAATCGAATTGAATCTAAATCAACATCGTATTCAATCCAATCTTCAGCATTTTCCTCCGAAACTTGATAAACTCCATGAAATTTAACTATTCTCTTATCTAAATGTATTTCAACCCTGATATCTTCATATTCTTCATTATAAGCCATACCTTCTGGACTTATGGAAATAAATCCTTCATTCCTATTTTGTCCATGTTTAAAATGATAACTGTCAAAATCCTTTATATTTTTAACACCATAAACCATTTCCCAGTCAGTCATTCCTGCGCCAGTACATTCCAACAATTTTATCGCCTTTGCCACTGGATCATCGTATTTTATATTTTCTACATTATCAAGTATACACTGTGTAAGAACAAGCGAAGCAGGTGTAAACCCACTCCATTGACAAAGCACATTCGCTAACAATTCATTATTTTCTTTTATTTCTATATTCAACCTTTGTCCCATTCATACTCCCTTCTTAAAAAGAAGAATTTTTTCCTTATTGATAATAATTATTTCCTTTCCATATTTATATTATACCTCTTTTTAAGAATACGATCAATAAAAAAACATTTTCTTTTCAATTCTTTTTTTCACTTTAATACTTAAAGAGAACAAATCATTCCTCCAAATAATGCACAATAAATAAAAAAGCCGCCATTCAAATGGCAGCTCTTATTTTACTACAAATCTCATTATATATAGTTGGATTTTCTTCTTTCAAATCATTTAAAGCACCTTCAAAATATTGACTTGATATATATAAAACAATTTCATCATTGTATTTTATGTGAAGAAGGGACTTATCGAATTGTTCAAAAAACTTAAGCATTTTTTCGTTTCTTCTTAATACACATGTATATAAAACATCGTTGTCAAATGTATATATTTCATTGTCTCATTATTACTATGTTCAGTGATAATTTTTTTACCATGTCTAAATTGCCGTCTTTTATTAATTATTTTATATCCACTATAAATTCATCCCTTTTCATATTTTTAAAATAAAAATATTAGTTTACAGGCTCATAAATCAAATAAAATAATTTTGCCTAATACTTTATTCATCTAATTCAAATTTAAAAAATCTTATTTTTTTCAAAAAAATAGTGTATAATAAATAAAAAACAAAAAAAAGAAAGAAAGGAAGGAAGGAATTAAAATATCATGAAAGTAGTAATCTGTAAAAATTGCAATTCAAAAGAATATTACGACTGCATGGTATGGTATAATGGGAAAACTTATTGCAGAAGATGCACATATGGAAGATGGGAAAAAGAAACGAACTACAAATGGAAACCATCGGAAAATGATTATGTATTCCCTAAACATAAAGACGGGAAAATATATTAAACTTCCTATATGGTTACCAAGTGAACTTTATATGATTTTTAACAGAGGACCAGGGAGCTGAGTTACTCCCCAATAAAACAGATCATTTAAAATGAAAATAGGAGGGAAGAAAATGAGTCTGGATAAAGCAATACTGCATAAAAAAGAAAAAAGGAAGCCTTACAGACGATCAAAAGCCGTAGACGTAACATGCAGAAACCATGGTTCTTGCCCTTATTGTTATTCAAACAGAATGCATAAATATAGAAAAAGAATGATAATAGAAAAAGAAGATATGTCATTTGTCCCGCATATTGAAAATGTGAAAGGAAGAAAAAGATGATTTTTATAACAGGTGATACACATTGTCCGATAGATATAAGAAAACTTAATACATCAAACTTTAAAGAACAGCAAAGCCTGACAAAAAATGATTTTCTTATAATAACAGGTGATTGTGGAATTGTATGGGATAACAGCTCTGAAGAAAAATATTGGCAAAACTGGTTGAATGCTAAAAATTTCACAACACTTTTCGTAGACGGTAATCATGAAAATTTCGACCTGTTGAACAGTTATACTGTAAGCGAGTGGAACGGCGGAAAGGTACATTTTATCAAAAACAGCGTAATTCACCTTATGCGTGGGCAAGTATATACAATAAATGACAAAAAATTCTTTGTCATGGGTGGAGCCGAAAGTATCGATAAAATATTAAGAAAAGAAGGTAAAAGTTGGTGGAAAGAAGAACTTCCGTCTGAAGAAGAATATGAAGAAGCTCTGAATAACCTTGATAAACATAATTGGACTGTTGATTACGTAATAACACACACATCAGCCCCTGATGCGGCATCAAAAATAGCAAAATATGATACAAATAACAAACTTAATAGTTTCTTCAGAATGATTGAAAAATATCTTAATTATAAACACTGGTATTTTGGGCATTTCCATGTTGACATAAAGATAGATGACAAGCATACTGCTTTATATAATAAAATAATAAGAATCATGTGAATAATTGATGTAACATGAAGGAGCGGAGGTTATTATGGATATATTTCAAAAAGCAAAACAACATTTTGGAACGACCTCTGATTTTCAGGAGACAGGTTATATTCTTCCCGATGGAACCATGCTTGATTTTAGTGACAAACAAAACGGTGGTCTTCCTGGAATGCGATTGTTAGACCACAGAGAAGTGGCAGAGATACTTGACCTTCCACAAACGGAAGCCTTGATTGCCTTTATGAATTTTGGATGTATTCGGGTTATGCCTGAATGTCCAGGATTGGATATATCCGTGTATCCAACTAAAAAACAAATGGATATCATTTGTCGTTTTGCAGATTATTACAGAGGAAATGTTTGTATTGATATTTCTGACGAGAGAGGGAATATCGTTAAAACCTTTGAATATCCAGAAAAAACATCTTCTTTGAGAATTACTTTTGATATTCGGACTGTTTTCCAGCAAAGAGAAATTAAACTAACAATAGATTGGAGGAAGACAAATGTATGCAAAAGCAAATTATATTGAACCTTGTGTATGTGGGTATCCTTTAGAACAAGAAGTTACAGAAGAGAGGATATGGAGATTTGTAAATTGGAAGTGTCCTTCTTGCGGAAAAGTGTTAGCCCAAACTATGGTTTCTGATTCTCCTGTGACAGGAGCGTATGTATTAAAGAAACTGCTTACTGCGACCAATACGCTTTTAAGAAAAGAAAAAGGATTGCCTCCCAAAAGAACGATTGTTACTTTTTATGATGAAAACGGCAAAAGAATACCTTGGGAAGATATCAAAAAACAAAATGCTAAATGGGAAAAGAAAGTCGGAGCCGTACAAAGGAAACCTTTTTAGTTTTGTTTTACTTTAATTTAAAAACTCTCACTGAAAACAGTGAGAGTTTTTGATTACTATTAGATAAAACAAAAAATCTGGAATATATAATAAAAATGTGCAACAAGATAAATCCTGTTGCACATTTTGGATTTAAGCGTCTATGCTTAATACCAGCCCATTTCAATTAACTGTTCTTCGTCAGATTTATGTAATATACTTCCACTTCTTCCAATGTTTTAGTAAAACATTCCTTTTGCGAAAACTTTTTCACTTAATATTATACCCAATTTGGGACTAAAATATATTCCTTTACTTCCAAAAAATATAAAAAATAGGCTATATAAATTATTAGCCTATTTTATTTCTTGTAATAATCTCAAATAAATTTTAACAAGATTGATTTTGCTGTTCATATATTCTCTCTATTCCCTCCGTCTATTTATTAATTTTGTTATTTATTAGATTTTTTAAATAAGTTTTCGATATAAATCTAGTCCCACCATTTATCTATATATTTATTTAATATTCCAAACAACATTTGTCTATTTTGCTTTTCCATATATTCAGAATGTTTATATGCTCTTTCCCTTGCTTTCCTTTCTTCTGAATCTTTTATATCCATTTTCAAATTCCTTCCAGTTTATATTTTCAAAATTATTATATTAGTTAAAAAACCCATGTAAAACAAAAAAAATAATAAATAAAATGTTCCTATGTAAACTTTTTTATTTTTTTCAACAAAAGAGCTGCTGTTTTACTCAGCAGCCTTAATTTTATTGACAATAATCTTATAATCAACTGGATCTTCGACTTTAAATTCATCCAAAGTTCCTTCAAATCCAGATCTGAATACAATATTCTGTCCAGCTATATATAATGTAATTCCTTTTTTATTTTTTAAATGGATAATGGATTTATCAATTTTTTCAAAATATTCAAGAATATCTTCTCTCTCTTTTAAAACAGCTATATATAATGCTTCATTATTTAATGAATATAAGTCAACCCCCTTTTCAACAAAATATTTAATAAACCAAATATTTTCAATATCTACACTATGGATAAAAAGCTCGTCCTTTATTGAATTGAAAGTTTCTGGATTAATCCTTTCTATAATTGCTTCAAATAATGAAACATTATTTGCTGTCATTAAATACTTTAAATTTTGCAACAAATCTTCATTTTCAACATTAAATCCATACTTCAAAGCCATTCTGATTTCTTTTGAATCATTATTCTTACAAGCTTCGGAAAAATCTTTTTTATATTTATTTATATTAATTATTTTATCCCATTTCTTAATAAAATCTGGTTTGCCATATATGGCATCATGGGTTTTAAAGAATTCAGCAATGAAAGTATCGAATGGCTTTATTCCTCCAGGTGTTACAACAATCTTCTTATCCTTTATAAGTACAAAAATTTCATTTTTAGATTGCCCAAGCAGTAAATTTTCACTTTTTTCTGTCATCTTTTCCAAAAGATCAAAACATGATCGCCTGACCCATTGTTCTAAAACACAAAGATCTTCTGTATAAGCTCCATTTTCAACAAGAAGTTTAGTAACATTTCCATCACAAAAATATTTTGACGAAAGGACTAAATCCTTGTCAGTAATTTTTACTCCATTATCAACAAGACATTTAACAGTTTCAAGAGGATAGCCTCTTGATCGTATCGCATATCCCAAATACCTTCTTGAATGGATATCGGCTCCTCTTTTTATCAGTTCAGCGACAAGTTGAGCATTCCCTTTTGAACAACTTTCCAACAGTGCAATATCTTTTTGTGCATGAACATCTGCCCCAATATCAAGAAGATAAACAGCTATATCATTTCTCTTCTTTTTGCAGGCTTCAATGAAAACAGCATCCCCATCAATCCGATAATCAGCGCCATATTGTACAAGTATTTTCATTATATTAAGAGAATTCCTTCTGACAGCAGCCATAAGAAATTCCTTTTCCCTTGCATGAACATCTGCTTTATTTTCGAGTAAACATTTTACAGCTCTATATTTCTTATTTTCTATGGCTTTTAACAATGGCATATCGTTTTCAGCATGCACATCCGCGCCCTGTGCGATAAAAAATCTGATTGATTTGCAATTTCCATTTGCAGCGCTTTTTATTAACATTTGATTAAGTGCCTTAGTGTCTGTCATTTTAGATATAACATACTTAAAAATCGGATCTTCAGGATTTTTTATTGAAATAGTTGAAAAAATTGAATCACTATTTAAATCTATTCCCTTATCTTCAATCAAAAACTTCAATATTTCAATATTGTTTACACCAATTGCTATTGAAGCAATATCTTTATAAAGGGTTTCATTTTTTCTGATTTTATTAAGAACAAATTTTACAAATTCATTATCCCTGTTTTTAACTATGTTGTAAAAACTGCAAGCGTTATTGCACGCATTGATATCAGCTCCGTTATCAATAAGAAATTTTGCGATATCAATATATCCATTTCTTACGGCAGTTTTTATGGGTTCATTATCCCACGCAGTAACATTTGCTCCCATTTTTACTAACTTTTTAACCCAATCAAAGTTCCCAATTCTTGTCATATAGCGAAGTGCAAAATCATTAGAAAAATGTATATCCGCTCCATTTGAAATCAAGTAGTCTACCATTTCTAACCTGTTAAACGAACATGCTAACTCAAGCAACTTATCAATATATTCTGTTATATCGATTTTTTCTTCTTCTATAAACTTCTTCAAGTTGTCAACATTCCCCGCATGAACAAGAAGGTAAACCTGATAATATCTATTCATATCTTCATATATATTGACTTCTCCCATTTTTCTATCCTCCCAGTTATTTTTATATTTAATAAATTATATTCATTAAGAACATTTAATAAAAATCAGGGGAAAAATTCACCGTTTTTTTCTTAAAAATCAAAAAAATTTCAGAAATATTTACATTCATCCAATATAATAAAATTAACATCATCTTCTAGTTCGCAAATTAATTCACACATCCTTTCATCATTAAAATCAATTGAAAAAATAATAATAAAATACCCATTTCTTAAGCGTTCAAAAAATTCTGTATAACAGGTATAAGCTTCCTTTTTTATTTTTATCACTTCAAACAAATTATCACATAAGAAATAATCAACCAGCTCCTTAATACGTTTACTCCATTCATTATCATCTAATTCTGGATCAATATTATAATCATAATATTCTTCCATTATATAAGAAATCAATTCTTTTTGATTTGTTATCCTATAGTCAGCAATCTTTGAAAAAAATTTTTTAAAAAGCCTTTGAGCAAAGTATGGCATATTTCTGAAATCTTGTTCATTTATTTTCTTAACAGCAACAATAAATCCAATTGTCTTTGGTTTTCCAAGTATCATAAACGCCACCCACCTTTCATTCAAATAAAATATCTTACATAAGTATTATATAACAGAATTATAGCCCCTACAACAAACACGAATTCCTTCACAGTCCGACAAAACATATATATGATATATATAAAACATATATATGTATGAAAAATAAAGATGTATATACATGTATATAAAATATATATGTTTTTAAAAATCTGCTAAAATTTCAAAATAATGTCAAAAAAAACTTAAAAACATAAAAAATTATAAAAAAATAATACATAAATACCAAGTTTTGATAACCAAAAAATCCACCAATTAATTTCTTATTATTTTTATGCAATTTGGGATAATTTTTTCATAATTTTAAAACAAATGAATGAATTTTTATATTGCCATCAATAGAAATAATATACAAATACAACTAACGGATCAAATAGATCTAAAGTTTAAAATTTCACTGACTATGGTCATCAAAAATCACAAAGTGATCTAATTATTAAAAAAGTTCATATAATAACAATATAAATTATGTTGAAAACGGGCGAAATAATCAACCGTAAGTGCCATTATTCTAGGGTAAGGTTGTCTACGGTCGCTTAGGAAGGTCTATTTAAGCCCCTTTCACATCTATCTTTTGCAAGTGGTCTATATGTCTTGGTTTGTGTATTATTTAGGGATATTTTTTTTTATGGTCAGATCAGGATGCCGTACTTATGCACAAACGTTGTAGGTATTATATAGGTATTATATAGGAAAAATTGCTGCCATACTTATGCCCATGCGCTGTTCCTATTGAAGTGAACAAAGCAGCAAAACAGGCGCAAAGGCAAACAAAAAAGAAAGGGAAAGAAGCAGGAAATGAATGTGAAAAAAAACACCACGAAGAAATGGGAAAATCAATGAAGGATAATTGGAATGAAAATGGAAATGATGACAGGAGACAATGATACTTTTTTACAGAACAAAAAAATAAACATTTTTTTATTTCTTTTTATTATTTTTATCATTTTTTTTATTAATTTTTTAGATTTCTTTTATTTATTTTCCTCGTTTGTCCCTTTAAGTACATAAAAACAATAACAACCGTAAAAAAAACAAACCACAGGAAAATTTTACCAATTTTTATGTATAATCTTTTTATAAATCTTACGGTAAAATTTACCAATAAAAAAGAAGAAAACAGAAAAATATCATAAAGATATACAGTCAGGAAAAATTTACCATAGATTTAATTTTAATAAATTAACGGAAAAAATTGCCAATAGATAAAAAAATCATTGAAAGGATTGTGATGTTATTTTAAAGAAAAAGAATATATAGTATACATATGATATAAAAAAAGAAAATGAATGTAAGAAAATTTGATTTAAAAAAGCATGTAGGATATAAAAGAAGAACAATAATTATGATTATATACTTGTTATTTTCATTTTTCTTAATAATCAGACTGAAACAGTAAGCCCACATAAAGAAACACAGGAAAATACTGAATACAACATATATATACCAAATGTAAGAATAATAACAGAAGAAAAAGAAATGGAAAATAATAACAAAAAAGAAACAAACAGTAAAGAGGAAGATAATAAGGGAAATATAACAGAAGAAGGAAAAAATGGAGAAATAGAAACAAAAATTCCTAAATTACCTGACATAAAAATTCCAGAGATACCAAAAATAAACATGCCGAATAAATGACAAAGCAGCATATTTTCTTTATTTGCGGGTTTTAGAAAAAAATAAATTTATATATAAAAAGCTTGAAAAACAAATTTTGTTATAGTATAATATAGACATGAAACTCCTAAGCAAGATGTCAAACCCCTATTTTCTCTCTTGACTTTATCTTATCTTTCTGGCTCTGAAATAAGAGCTTTTTTTATTCCCCCAAAAAATAAAAAAAAATAATTGATCCTGGAGAGTAGAAAAAAAATTTATTTTGTTAAACTGTGAACTTCTTTGTTTTTTTTTGTTATTGAATAGAATATAGCAAGATTTGATTGGTGGTGATTTTGATGAAAATACTTGGTGCAGGTTATGGAAGGGTTGTAATAGAAGAAAACAATAAAACAGTTATTAAAAAATATTTAAGTGAATACGGGAAATATCAAAACCAGACTGAATATTATATTTATATGCACGCATCAGATGAACAAAAGGAAATAATCTGCCCAGTGATTGATTTGAAGGATGGGATACTTGAAATGTATAAAGCCGAACCACTTGACAGATTATACCCAGAACTTAAAACAATACAGGAATATTATAACGTGACGGCATTATATAAACTCCCATTCTGGGATAAGCTGAAGTCATTAATGGATGATTTTAATCTGGCGCGAGGGGATGTTGAAAAACTATCATCATGGGGTTTATTTAATAACAAGATAGTGTTAATCGATTATGGAACAACATCTTTCGATCTCGCCTATTTATTTTAAACAAAGTTCCCATATAAACTTTATTGCTTACCAAACTTCAGGATCTAGATCTAAGGCTCCAGGATCTTGAGCTAAAGGATCCATCAAAGTTAATATGTATACACTATAGTCTGAAGTGCCCATAATAAGCAGAAATACAACATATTGTGGCAATAAAAAAATTAAATTATAATTTAGATTCTAGCTAACTCAGATCAAATTGAGCTAAATACGAGGTAAAAATGTTCACATATGAACATTTTATAAAAGAAAAGGAGGGGTGATATAATAAAAAATTCCCTGGTTTAACCAGGGAATTTTTTAAGCAGCCAGCATATTTCCAACATAATTTTTCAAATCTGGATCAAGGTTATTTAATTCATCAAGTGTTGCTTCTATTGTTGTTCTCAATACAATCTGATCCTCTGTAAATAATATATAAGTTTCGTTATTATATTTGAACCATTTTACTTTGTCAGTATGAGCGCACAAATATTCAAAAACATCTTCATTTTCTACGACACAAGCCGTGTAAAAAGCATCAAAATCCTTACAACACGGATCTACACCTTTTTCGATGTAATATTTAATCTTGTCCATATCACCAGACTGAATACTGTCCATAAAACCATCTTCAGCTATTAATGCTGTTGACATTGGAACACCATTTGGGGCATTAACATCTGCGCCTTGAGAAATTAAATACTCAAATAGTTTATAATGCCTTCTGCTTACTGCCTGTACAAAACCTTCACCTTCTTCACAATTAATATTAACGCCTTCATCCAAAAGCTTCTTAACCTGTTCCGTATCACCAGCTTTGCAAGCTGAAATAAATTTTTGAGTCTTTATAATTTCAGCTTCATCATATGAATCTGCCTCAGTTGTATAAGAACTTACCCATTCTTCAATGGCTTCTTCAGTTAATTCTTCATCCACTTCTTCATCTTCGCTGTCCTTAGTAATTTTAACTACATATGTCTCTGGTCCTATTTTTTGCACCCTTCAACAGTGTTTTTTCTAATTCTTCATGTATATTTAATCCTCCCTTTTAAATTTCCCCCGCTATACAAAAGCAAGGGGAAGAATTATTTGTGATGGGAATATATCAAATTTTCATGTGAAAATGGCTTCCCAGAAAAAATCTGATATTCGAGTCTTCCAATAATTTTCCCGTTAATAACATTAAGCAATTCATCAAGACTTTTTGCTACCATCTCTTTTTCAGTAGCAATGCCATTAATATAATAAACAACATAGAAAGTTTTTATCTTCTCTGCCCCTTCCAAAGCATTTACAAGCATTTCGGCATCTTCTTTCTTATCAATAACAATAGTTTTTAATATAGACGACGTAGCCATCTTATAACACCTTCCTTTAAGAATTATTTCTCTTTTATTATATCATATTTTTACGAAAATGCATAGTATTTTAGCAAAAACTAAGACAAGTCAAGGTTTGATAAAAATAAAAAATAAAAAAGAGACTTGTTTGAAGTCTCCTTTTTTATATCCCAATTTCAATAAAACTATTTTGTTTTTTCAGAATATATTGTTCAATTTCTTTGGGAACCGATACCTTACATTTTACATTAGAATCTGGGTTTTCTTTTATTAAATCATAAGACGAACCATGTTCAAGAAGTATATCAATAATTTCTTTTGCTGTATCAGGATTTCCCCCTTTATTAAACTGTGCTACAGCACAACTTAATGGAGTAGTATAAATTGCTGTATCATTTTCATACGATACATCAATTATTCTCATTGCGTTTGCATTAGCTCCTTTCTTAAGCAAATACCTTACGGAAGAAATATTTTGCGCATCAATTGCGGCAAATAAAGCTGCTTCTCTACCGTTATGGATATTATAACCATAATCAAGCATTAAATCAATTTGCTTCAGATCACCATATTTGCATGCATCGATAAATACAAAAACATCTTCTATATCATCAAGAACCATAAATTCAATATTTTCATTTATACCATTTTCAATTATATCAACAATTTCGTTATCAGGAATAACTTCAAGTCCTCTTTCCTGAAAAGCGGACATAATTATTATAGCTTTTGTTGTATCTTCTATATTTACAATTTCTTCCACAAATTTTCCATAAAATTTACCTTCATTCAATTCATCAATAGTAATCAATCCATTATCAAGTATTTTCAAAATCTGTTCACAATTATAATCTTTAATATAATCCAAATCCAGAGCTAAAACACCGTCAAAATTGCTTAAATATCTTTTGTACTTCCGCGGATCTGTAAGTATCTTCATTATTTTTTTTACACCTCCATATCAAATAGATCTTTTATAATATATATTATACTTTTGAAAATACTTCCGTATACACAAAAATAAAATCAATGCTTCCTTATTGGCGAATAGTTATTCTTGTATTATATATTGAAAAGAAAAACTATTTGTTATATAATAAAACTAATAAAAAAATAAGGGGGGTTTTTTATGGAAAAAGAAAAAATAGAAATCGTATCTATAAGCAAATCTGGCGATATAGCTTTTGTTAATATAAAAGATAAATATTTTGTTGTAAAAAATCCTTTTTTCAGTTTTGAAGAAGTAAGTAAGGATTTTATTACGGCAATGACATCACTTGTTCATTTTGTTACAATAAAAGAAACTTGTGAAACGAAATCTGATGTTATAGATGTAATGCAATATATTTACAGTAAAACAAACAGAGAAACTTTATCAGATAAAAATATAAAAGAAATAATAAATAACTATATAAACGGGTATAGAAGCAATCAAAAATATTTAAACTGACCAATTGCCAAATTCTTTAAGTTGGCTTCTTTTTTATGTTATAAACAAATAAAAAAAGCATAATTTAAAACATAATAATAAAAATAATAAAAAGGGAGGAAAAAAACAAAAAAATATTGAAAAGAGAGGATATATATATGAATATACAAATCACCAAAATTACAACCCCCCAACAAGCAAGATATTGGATAGAAAATGGCGAAATTGTGGTTGTCCCGTTAACTGATGCAGAAGCATATGTAAAAAAAGAAGATGATAATAAAGTTTCAATTACAATTCAGCCAAAATATGGGACATCTGCAATTTATGAAAATGACATATCTGCCTTAGACAACACGATGAAATACTTACTTAAAGATAATGAAGGTTATGTAGTCAAAGGTGCAGCGCTTGTAGGGGAAAAAGCAAGCTTTCTTGACAGGATTGCCGATTTATTAAGATCTATAATAAAGATTGAAAGAAGGAGAGATAAAGATGATAGAATTGAGAGGAAAGTATAACACAGCAAAGGTATTTACCGATAATGTTGACAGTGAGACAATATCACAAGTGATAAACTTACTCAATCAGGATTTTGTATCAGGATGTAAGATAAGAATTATGCCTGATTGTCATGCTGGAGCTGGCTGTGTAATTGGGTTTACAGCTGACCTTGGCGAAAAAGTTATTCCAAACATCGTAGGGGTTGATATTGGTTGCGGGATGCTGGTTGTAGAACTGGGAAAAATAAACATTGATCTTGAAGAATTGGATAAAGTGATAAGGCAATATGTTCCAAGTGGGATGAGCGTACACAAAGATATAAAAGTAGAATTTAATAAATTTAAGGATTTAAATTGTTATAACAACCTGAAAGCGATTCCGTGGTTGGAAAAAAGTATTGGAACATTAGGAGGAGGCAACCATTTCATTGAAGTAAATAAAGATGAAAACGGGAACCTTTACCTTGTCATCCATACTGGCAGCAGGAACCTGGGTAAGCAGGTAGCAGAGTATTACCAGGATATGGCTGTTGAATTATTAAGTGGGAAAGACGATCTTGCAGAGAAAAAAGCTCAGCTAATAAAGGAATATAAACAGCAAGGGAAGCAGAAGTTAATTCAGACTGAATTAAAGAAGCTAGAGGAAGAGTATAGGAAGAAGCAGCCGAAGTATCCGAAGGATCTTTGTTTTTTAACTGGTGTTCACAGGGAAAAGTACTTGCATGACATGAAGATCTGCCAGGAATTCGCAAATTTAAACAGGGTTGCAATAGCGAATACGATATTAAAGCATATGTTTGATGCGAAACTGGAAGACTTCAGCCATTTCGAGACCATTCACAACTACATTAACTTTACGGATAATATAATACGTAAAGGCGCAATATCTGCTTACAAGGGTGAAAAGGTACTTATCCCTATGAATATGCGTGATGGCAGCCTGTTATGCGTTGGAAAGGGTAATCCTGACTGGAACTATTCTGCTCCGCATGGTGCAGGAAGGATAATGAGCAGGGCACAAGCAAAACAGGTAATATCAATAGAAGAATATAAAAAATCAATGGAAGGCATATACACCACATCAGTAGATAAACATACGATAGATGAAGCGCCGATGGTGTATAAGCCAATTCACGAAATAATTGAGAATATACAGGATGCTGTTGAAAGTATAAAGATTCTCAAGCCAATTTACAATTTCAAAGCAGGTGAATAAAGTGAGTTTGTTAAAAAACATTGTTTTGGATATTGTAATGGGTTTAATATGTATTCTTTGCATCCCAACACTTGTAGGATTGTTAGTTTTGCCAATAGTATTGGACAGTTGGGAAAGAATGTGATCAAAATAAATTATCCGCCATTTTTATGGCGGATTTTTTTTATAAAGTCATAATATAAACATCATTATTTTACTTAAACTGCAGTAGCTAAATTTAATCTAATCATAAAAATCCCGACCGTGAAACTTTGTTATGAACCGCTTTATGTTTTAGTATACATAATAAAAAAATCAAACATTTTTATTAAATTTTTTACTAAAAAAATAAAAATTTTTCCCTGGACAACATAAAAATCATATAAATTGTTCACATATTAACTTTATAAAGTTCGATGTTGTAAAAAATAAGATACGGGAATAAAAAAATATATTTTCAGAAATCTAAACAAATATATTGACTTTTTTATTATATTTAGATATAATTTAATTGGTTTTTAAGTATATTTACCATAAAAATATTTGAATTTTTTATAAAGGAAGGAAGAATAACATGCGATATATAAAACCAAGGAAACCAAGAGGTATAAAATTAAATGGGGAAAGATCATTAGATATGTGTCCAGGGTGTCATTCTTTTTATTGTGATCCGATGACTGATTCCATTAAATGGATGAAAAAGAAGGAAAAAAGAATAAAAGCAAATGTATGCATAGCATGCGGGCAAAATCCATGCAGATGTAAGTCAAAATTGGGAATTACAAGACCTATTCTTGTTACTGGGAAAAATAAAAAGAAATGTTAACTATAAATAAAAAACCTCTGAAAAATAGAGGTTTTTATTATTATATAATAAAAAAGTTTTTGAATTTTACAATTACGACTGAAGTCAACAAACATATATATGTCTCTTCATCAGTAAAATTATATATTTAAACCAATTTTTGAATCCAATTTTCTGAAAAAATAATTATTTTATATATATGTTTTAAAAAAAAAGATATATATGACATAATTATTTCATATATATCTTTTTTTGAAGTTGGCTATATATCATATATATGCATTAAATCATCTTTCAAAACAAAATTATAAATGTTAATTTTATATAGTTCACATGTTTATTTTATAGATTCCATAAAAAATCTTAAAATTTTTTAAAATTTATATAAAAAGATTGATTTTTTATAGAATTTTTCTATAATTTAAATTAGTTTATAGAATATAATTTATTAAAGCAAAAAAATGGAAGAATTTCAGGATGGTAAACATGCGATTTATAAAACCAAGAAAACCACGTGGAATAAAAAAATCAGGTTATCCTTCAGTGGATATGTGTCCTTGTCGTTATGCGATTTATTGTGATCCTGGAAGCGATTCTGACCATTGGAGAAGAAAAAAGTCTAAACGTTTTGCAGCGAAGGTATGTATAGCATGTGGACAGTATCCATGCAGGTGTAAATCAAAATTAAAAATCAAACAGCCTATTATGGTTGTAGAAAAAAAGAAAAAATCAAAAACCCTCTTTTTTAGAGGGTTTTTTCATAAAAAAATCAAAAAATAACCAAATTTTATATCACATATCATCTAATCATAGACATATATATATCGTATTTTAATCAAGTTCTATATTTCAGCTGAATTTAATTAAAATGTAATTATTTAATATATATGTCTATAACAAACATATATACGGTATAATTATTTCATGTATATGTTTGGTAAAATTTTCCTATCTGTCCATATTAACGTCAAGAACTGTTAAGGAATACTGTTTATTTAATATATCCATTTTGTAATTCTTCTTGACTTTAAGTTTGAAAGGAGTAAATTCTTTCACTTCTATAATATTGTTATTTTCAGCCATAATACTAGCATCAATAGATGAACAGAATACACATCTAATATTATTAGGATATATTTTTTCTATTATAATCGCAGTTTCTATATATTCTTTCATACCAGTATCCTTGTCTTCTCGGATAAAGGTATCTATTACAAGAGGTTGTTCTTCTAAAACATATTTATAATTTGTCTTATTTAAATCAATATCAGTTATTTGAATTTTAGCTATATACAAATATATCACCCCCTATTGGTAAAATTTACCGATTGATTTATAATTCATAATAATATGATATAAATTTTACAATAATTTAAAAAAATAAATAGCTTAATATAAAAAATCTTTTATAATGGTAAAATTTACCGATGTAATATTGTGTTACGGTTATTAAGTGAAATTTTTTTTCTATTTTAAAGAACAACAAAATAAAAATATATATCTTTTTCGAATTTAAGATTTGTGGAATATATATGAAAAAGGTTTGAAAATTTTAAACAAGTAAAATGCAGAATAACATAAAAATATTTGTAAAATATAGGAACAGAAGAAATAAATAATAAGTTCAATGACCCGAAGAAATTCTTTTACGACCTTTTGAAAACGACCTGCTAAGACCTTCCCAAATTTATATTTTGCAACTTTAATTTTGCATCTACAAACAGGCATCCCAAGAGGATTCCATTATCTCCTACAAATACACGACCCAAGACATTTGCGACCATTCCCAAGCTGTGTTTTTTTCGGGAAGACCCTTACATTCGCCATACAACTTCCAGGATACTACACACCCCAATAGTGGCACATATTATTTACAAATAATGGATTATTTTGAAATTAAATTTTCTATTGCTTTAAAAAAAGCGTCGGCTTCTTTTTCATCTTCGACTTCAATCTTAAGTGATTTTGAAAGGCTTAATGAAAATAAACCCATTATGGATTTGCCATTTACCTTATATTTATCATCATATACAATTACATCGCTTTGCAATTTAGAAGCCTCATTGACAAAATTGCTTACATCACATATATTTGAAAAGTGAACAGACGCTATTTTCATAAACGCTTCCCCCCTTTACTGTTTTATTTGAATATCACAGATATTATATTACCCCCAAAATAAAAATACAATCAGTAATAATGTATAACTATCACGTAATTATGTGTAAATAAATTATATCATTTTTTATTTTTTCGCAAAAAAGCATAATTTTTATACAAAAAAACAAAAAAGAGAGTTTTTTTTTGAAAAACTCTCTTTTTTTTGACTTTAGGGGAATAGCCGCTTAATTTTCATATCCGTTTTTCAGGATACACTTTATTATATGATTTTTTTTAGAAAAAATCACAATAAAATGCTTGAATATTTAATTAACTTCCAGCACTTATATTGGAAGGTTTTTATCTATACATCTGTTATATTAAACATATAGCTACGAATATATATATGTATATATATGAATAAATCCTTTATACATTTCCCTTGACGTACTCTGCACGACTAAAGTCGGCAGATTCTTTCCTGTATTGCTACAGGC
>ERZ773359.902-NODE-902-length-42562-cov-8.256687_pt1 | contig 42562 bp, 33 predicted proteins | sample MGYA00374955_ERZ773359 | MGnify/ENA primary metagenome ERZ773359 (study PRJEB29098, sample SAMN04486028) | biogas fermenter metagenome | study: EMG produced TPA metagenomics assembly of the Biogas fermentation microbial communities from Germany - Plant 4 DNA1...
CAATAGGTTCATTCGACCAAATGATATTTGCGAACTTTTCTTCACTTTCTGTAAGTTTATATTCTTTCATGACAAGCCTCCTTGGTCTATATTGGATCGACCTCATGTTTTTAGTCTATGCACTATAGACCGATTTGATAATACTAATTTTATTAAAGAATGGAAAAATTTTGTTTGATATATTGTAATATTTAACTGGTAAAATAATGTGTTAAATAGGCCTGCATCAGCAGGCCTATCAGCTAATAATGTTTCGTACTATCCTTCCGGTATAAAGCTTATTAAAATCTTACGGGAACGTTGGAAGTGGATAATTCTCTTTCTTTCAGCCATCGCAGCGGATCTATTACATCCGGATCATCCGCTAGATCAATCAAATGCTCATATGTTGGCTCAGGCTTTTTCCTCAGCAGCCATATCTTCCACTAAATCTGCAATGGGATCTTCTTTTCACATAAGATAAGCTGCTGTAAATGGAACACCGGTACCGGTACCCGCCCAGGTAGCCCTGTCATGATCCGTATACCAGGATTCTGCTCCAGCCGCCTTTTGGCCCCTACCTAAGACAGATTAAGAATTCCGTAAGAAACAGGGCTATCTTTTCGTAAGGATATTCAGCTATAATATCCCTAGGGTTCAGTGTTTTACTCTATTGTTTAGTTATTAGGGAAGGTGAGACGTATGGAAAAGCCGTGTGTATTGGTTGTAGATGATGACAGGGAGATTGTCAGAGCCATTAGCATCAACCTCCAAAACGAAGGTTACAGGGTTATAGTGGCCTATGATGGTTTAATGGCCCTGGATGCCATAAGCAGCCAGGACATTCATTTGATTTTACTGGACATAATGATGCCCAGACTGGATGGTCTATCGGCTACCATGAAGATACGTCAGGACAAAAATATACCTATAATTATCCTATCTGCAAAATCCGAGGACTCGGATAAGATCCTGGGCTTGTCCATGGGCGCGGATGACTACGTTACCAAGCCTTTTAACCCTATGGAGCTCATGGCCAGGGTGAGATCCCAGATCCGAAGATATATGACCCTGGGAGATGTAAACTCCAACGGCAGCAACATCATAAGGACCGGGAGGCTGGCCTTTGATACCGATACCCGCTGTCTCACGGCTGATGGGGTTCCCGTCAGGCTAACGGCAACGGAGACTAAGATCGTAGAGCTGCTTATGAAGAATTTGGGGCGCATATTCTCTGCGGAAGAGATCTACGAAAGAGTCTGGAATGAAACACCCTACAGCGTGGAGAATACCGTCATGGTACATATCCGCAGGATCAGGGAAAAGATAGAGATAAACCCTAGGGAACCCGAGTACTTGAAGGTGGTGTGGGGAATTGGATATCGGATTGAAAAGATCTAGACCCTTTAGGATATGGCTGTATCTCTTTATCGGTATATACATAGTGGTTTTCTGCCTGACCATGGCCTCCAGGGGAAGGTATCAGGTCAACTATCTGGGTACGGATATTATAAGTCTGGATTATAGGGATACCCAGCAGTTCAAGGATTTTTTGGGGGAAAAGTTTCACTTCCTGGCCGAGTATATAACTCATGACTGGGATTACGACTATGAAGGGGATTTAGCCAAAGTCGGCGATTCATATTATACCTATGACTATGATGAGAATATGGATGAGAATGAGCGTAAAGCCATGGAAAGGATTCAGGCGGAGAGGGACTTTCGCGACTATGTGGACTGGCAGCTTAGGTCATTCAGGGCTGAAGGCCAGAATCTAATCTACTACGCCGCAAATCCAAAGACTGATGTTTCTCTGACCAACTCCGCTACCGACCTTGGGATTACCAATGACCAACCCCTGACCCTGCCAAAGGGCTATGACTTTTATATCCACTATGACGGGCAAAGATTTCTGGTACAAAATGCCGGAAAACCCCTGGATATATACGAAAGCAATAACGGATACTGGAGTACACAATTCTACAACTATATCGGAGGAGATTGGGATGTAAAAGGAATCCACCAGGATGTTCCCGACATCCGGGGATGCCAAATACTTTTAGCGGTAAAAAAGGACCTGGTAACAGTTCCATATGAGTACAGCATCCTATATTCCATGGAAAAGAATCTGACTAAGCAGAAGTATTTGTACTTAGCCTTGCTGCTGGCCTTTACCGCCGAACTAGGACTCTTTATATTTTCCCTCCTGAATCGAAATCTAGGAAGGGAATTGGAAAGGACCATAGGAGGAGTTCTGGGTAAGGTGTTACTGGAGTTTAAAATCCTGTTCATTCTTGTGGTATGGATAATCTCAATGTATCTTGTTGAGGGACACTATTGGGCAGGGTTTTTAAAGCTCTTCTATGTTGCAAGTGTGCTCCTGTGGCTGACATATTTTGCATTTATAGATATTCGCGCAAACCGTGAATACATCCTAACGAAAAACATGACATGGAAACTGGTGAAATGGTATTGGCACTTGGAGGGGGTGCGGCCCTTTCACAAGGCCCAACTCATAAGAATACGCATAATGATAATACTTGAGGCCCTGTTTATCTTCTTCTCCATTCTGCTTGTTCTCCTTGCTGCCGCTGAAAGTGAAATAGTATTCTTTGTTATGGCGCTTATTCTGGTCTGTGTTGGTATTTTCCTATTCTATCTATATACCCGGCGCTTTGCCAATAATCTGGTGGACATAGACAGGATAATAGAACAGACGGAACGCATAAGAAAAGGAGATATAGGGACCAAATTGGAGATTAGCCCCGGTTCGGACCTAAAGGTTTTGGAAGAAAATCTAAATACCATTCAGGAGGGTATGGCTACGGCTGTGGAAAACAGCATTAAGAGCGAGAGGATGAAGGTGGAGCTTATAACCAACATATCCCATGACCTGAAGACCCCCCTTACCTCTATCATCAGTTATGTGGATCTGTTATCAAAGGAAAGCGATTTACCGGAACATGTAAGGGATTATATAGGGATACTGGCACAAAAGTCCGATAGACTTAAGTTCCTCATCCAGGACCTCTTCGACCTGTCCAAGGTAGCCAGCGGGCAGATGGAATTTGACATGAAAACCCTGGATCTGGTGAAGCTCATACAGCAGACCCTGGCCGATCTGGAGGACAGGATTCAGGAGTCCGGGCTTGGATTAAGGCTAAACCTTCCGGATGAGCCGGTGTTTATAACAAGCGATGGCAACAAGCTCTACCGGGTATTTGCAAACCTGTTTTCAAATGCCCTGAAATATTCCCTGATAGGGACCAGGGTGTATGTGGACCTGACCGTTGAAGAAGGCAGAGCCCTTGTAGAAATAAAGAACACTGCAAATTACGAGATGAATTTCAGTGAAGAGGAGATAACCGAGCGCTTCTTTAGGGGAGACAAGGCGCGCACCAGCGAAGGTTCCGGATTGGGCCTGGCTATTGCTCAAAACTTCACCCAATCCTGCGGTGGGGACTTTGAAATAAAGGTGGATGGAGACCTGTTTAAGGCTATCCTGTCCTTTAATACAATCTAAGGTGCCAATACAATTTAAAGTGGATCGGACCAATAAAACCCTTAACCGGGTTTTATTTTTGGAAATTTACAGATATAATAGAAAACAAAGGCGAATATCCTTATCTTTTTCCTGTCTATATATATGAAGGCCTTAATTCATAGGGTAAGGGGGATATCTATGGAGGATTCAAAAATTCTGGACCTCTACTGGGCCAGGGATGAGGGTGCGATAAAGGAGACCCAGGCGAAATATGGCGGACTGTGCTATTCCATCGCCATAAACATATTAAGCAGCCCGCAGGACAGCGAAGAATGCGTCAACGATACATACAACAAAGCCTGGCAGTCCATACCGCCCAAGCGGCCCAATTCGCTGGCAGCCTACTTGGGCCGGATTGTGCGCAATCTGTCCATCAACCGCTGGAACAAAAACCATGCCCAAAAGAGGTTTGGGGGGACGGAAGTACTGTTATCGGAGCTTTCCCAGTGCGCTCCTTCACGGGAGGACGTGGAAGGGGAAATCCAATCCAGGGAGATAACCAAAGTTTTAAACAATTGGCTTCGCTCCCTGTCTCAAGGGGACAGGGTACTGTTCCTCCGCAGATATTGGTTCTGTGAAACCTTAAATGCCCTTGCCAGGGAATGGGGTACTACACCCAACAAGCTGGCGGGACGGATGTACCGCCTAAGGCAGAGCCTCAGGATAGAACTGGAAAAGGAGGGTATTTGGCTATGAAGGGAAAGAGACTTTTTGATGCCATTACAGAAGTAGATGATGAGTTAGTGGATGAAGCACGAACAGTCAAGCTGAAAAAGAGAATCAAACCATGGAGGATTTGGGGCATAGTTGCCGCCTGCCTGGTACTGGTGCTGGGCATAGGTCAGCTTACCTCTATATGGCAGGTAATTTTTTCAGGAAGAGGTTCTGGTGGCGGCACAGAGCCGATCATGGATGTGATTTACCCCAAAGCCCTTGCTTTTGAGGATACAGACGGGGCATGGGAGGTCCGGGATGAAAACCCCGTGGATGAGGCCTTTGAGGCGGCTATAAAGGATTTTGCATATAAAACCTCTGTCCGGATTTTTGAAAACAGGGGCGATAATATAAACTACTCCCCCTTATCCCTCTACTATGCCCTGGCCCTGGCTGCCTCAGGCGCGGAGGGGGACACCCAAAGGGAGCTCTTATCCCTGTTGGGGGTGGCCGACGGTGAAACCCTGTCCATCCAAAGCGGGAATCTATACCGCCTGTTATATACCGATAACGAAATTGGAAAATTGAAGATAGCCAATTCCCTGTGGCTTGATGATGACATGAATGGAGAGCCCATCGAGTTTAAGAAGAGTTTTGTGAAAAACGCTGCGGAGAATTTCTATGCATCCTCCCATAGTGTGGACTTTGCCGATGCAGATACCACCGAGAAGGCCATGACCAAATGGGTCTTCGATAATACCAATGGCACCTTGAATCCATCCTTTGAATTTGACAGGGATCAGATCCTCAGCATCATCAATACCATCTACTTCTATGACCAATGGATTGACAGGTTTAATAAGGATAAGACCGCCTTTGATGTTTTCCATCTTTCAAACGGTGATGAGGTAAAGACCGAATTTATGAATCAGACCTTCGGCTCCGCAGGCTTTGCACGTGGGGACGGTTTTACCAGGTCATCTTTGGGGCTTAAGAATGCAGGAAGGATGATCTTTATACTGCCCGACGAGGGCATTACCCCCTATGACCTCCTTTCATCGCCGGAGCAGATGCGGGAAGCCTTCGAAGGCGGGGAGGAGTTTTACGGAGAGGTGGTATGGAAGGTACCCAAGTTCAAATTCGGTACCAGCCTTAAGCTTCTAGACGTGATCAGGGACCTTGGTGTTAACTCGGCTTTTGAGAGGGATGCTGATTTTTCAGGTATCGCAGATCACATGGCCTTTATAACCGATATAAGGCAGGATACCCATATATCCATAGATGAGGACGGGGTTGAGGCTTCCGCCTTTACCCAGATAGACTACTGTGGAGCTGCTCTCCCGGAGGACCGGGCCGAAATGATTCTGGACCGACCCTTTATCTACGGCATCACGTCACAAAACGGAGCCCTCCTGTTCGTGGGGGTCTGCGAGAACCCTGCCAAGTAGACGGATACAACCCGTTAAATAGCTTGGTACGGGAAATAGATAATCTCAAGAAAAAATGAGTAAACTTTTCAACAGGTCAATTGGCTGCAAGCCCTTTTGCAGCCAATTTTTTATGCAATTTTCGTTTATTGGCAGCCCTTCGATTTTCCATGTAGTTGACAACAGGAATATTAAATGTAAGAATATATCGAGTCGAAATGATATCCTACATACAACTAAACTTACTTATCAACAGCGTGGGGTGACGAATTGGCAAAGATAAAGAGCAAGAAGATAATAATTGCAGATCTGGGTTTGGCCCTGGTGGCTGTTTTATGGGGCGGCGGCTTTGTAGCGGTGAAAGACGCTGTAAATGACGTGGCTCCCTTTTATTTGATTGCTGCCAGGTTTGTTGTTTCCGGCCTGGTGCTATCCCTCTTTTATTTTAAGAGACTAAAGGGTGCAAAGATCCAGGATATAAAGGGAGGGATCCTGGTAGGCATATTCCTGTTTTTGGGCTTTACCACTCAAACCATTGGGGCTCTTTATACGACGGCGGGTAAACAGGCTTTCCTGACTGGGGTTAATGTGGTAATCGTACCCTTTATGGCCTGGATAATGTATAGGAACAGGCTGGATATATATTCGGTTATAGCCTCCATACTATGCCTTATCGGAATCGGTTTTCTTACCCTAAAGGGAGGCAACGGCATAAACCTGGGGGATCTTCTGACCCTGGCCTGCGCATTCTTCTTTGCCGGGCATATAACAATGCTGGGGCATTGGTCGAAGCGGGCGGATCTTGCGGTTTTAACCGTAACCCAAATGCTTACCACCGGTTTTTTGGCCCTGGTTTGTGCCCTCTTGTTTGAATCGTTTCCTAGTCAAATATCCAGGGAGACATATGGGTCCATGCTGTATATCATAGCGGTTTGTACCCTCTTTTGCTTTTCCATTCAGACCATTGCCCAAAAATACACCACGGCAAGCCATACCTCTATAATTCTCTGCCTGGAAGCCGTTTTTGGTTCAATATTCGCCATTATATTTCATGGGGATGTATTTACCCCTACCATGCTGGTCGGCTGCCTTCTAATATTGATTGGAATAATAATAGCAGAAACAAAATTAGAATTTTTACACGGCAGGTTGGCAGTTGGAAAAACCTTAAGCAATTGAAGAAATAATTGGTGTTTTATGCTATAATTAAGCTGCACAAGAGTAAACTAAGATCACCAGTATATGTAGTATTTGGTTAAGACTATTTGTGATAATTTAAGATTACCGAAAGGGGAGGAAAGATATGTTAAAGGTTGCTATGCTCAGCTATTGGCATGTTCATGCCTGGGACTATACCAAGCAGCTAATGGCTCGGGATGATGTAAAAATTACGGCGGTTTGGGATGAAATCCCCGAAAGAGGCGAAAAGAACGCCAAGGAGATCGGTGCCGCATTTGAAGCGGATTTGGATGCCCTGCTTGGCAGGAACGATGTTGACGCGGTGGTCATCAATACCCCTACCAACATGCATAGGGAGGTAATGGTAGCCGCTGCCAAGGCAGGAAAGCACATATTTACGGAGAAGGTAATGGCCCTTACTGTAAGGGAATGCGAAGAGATTGCCCAGGCGGTCCGTGAGGCAGGAGTAAAGTTCTGCATATCCTTCCCTCATCGCACCATGCCCCACAACCTGTTTGCCAAGAAGGTAGTGGACGAGGGCTTGATAGGTGATATCACCCTGCTGCGAATCAGGAATGCTCACAACGGTTCCGTGGCCGGCTGGCTCCCTGACCATTTTTATGATCCGGTTGAATGCGGCGGCGGTGCCATGATAGATCTGGGTGCCCATGGTATGTACCTGTCCAGGTGGCTATTGGGCGAACCTGTCCGTATAACCTCCATGTTCAACAACTACATAGACAAGCCTGTAGAGGATAACGCCGTTAGTGTCATAGAGTTTAAGAACAAGGCCATAGCCATAAATGAAACCGGCTTTGTAACCTCCGACAGCCCCTTTTCCCTGGAGCTCTATGGAACTCATGGAAGCCTGTTTATAGGCGGGGCCGATAATCAGATCAGGCTTGTATCCAGCAAGATGGAAAGCCAGGTGCCTGGTTGGATAACTCCTACCCAACTTCCGGATCCACTACCCAGCGCTATCGACCAGTGGGTCGAAGGAATCCTACGGGACGGAGAGATACTCTTTGGTCTGGAAGATGGAATAGAGCTTACCCGCCTTATGGAGGGAGCCTATAAGTCCCATAGGGAGAAGAGTATAGTGGAAGTTTGATTTCGCTTATCAACAGCTTATTATCATTGTTCTTACGCAAACTAATTCAGTCAGCTATATGATATACAATTTGGTATAGCAATATCGTTACTAGGGAGGATGGATTTGTGGAGGCAGATTCCAATCAATGTTTTATAGCCAAAATCCACATATAGCTGATCAGTACATCGCATTAAGCCAATACAGTGCAGTCAGGAATAGCATAAGAAAATAAAAAATATACGAAGGGAGCAAAAAATGAGACAAACCTATCATGGAAAAGTTAATGATTGGGAAAATCATAAGCTGATGCACCGAAATCGTCAGCCGGAACGCGCCTATTTTGTTCCGTACTCAGCCAGGGAGGATGCCCTGACCTTAGAGAGGCAGCGTTCACCTTGGTTTATGCTTTTGAATGGAATGTGGAAATTCAACTATGCGCCCTCGCCCATGGAAGCACCCCAGGGATTCTATAATGAGGATTATGATGCCGGGGGCTGGGATGATATAGAGGTACCCAGCTGCTGGCAGTACAAGGGTTACGGGCGTCCTCACTACACCAACATAATGTACCCTTTTCCCGTGGATCCGCCTTTTGTACCCAGCGAGAATCCCACTGGCTGCTATCTAAGGGAGTTCTACATACCAAATAACTGGGAGGGAAGAAGGACTTTTCTCCGTTTTGAAGGGGTGGACAGTGCCTTCCATGTTTGGGTAAACGGCCAGGAAGTGGGATTCAGCAAGGTCAGCCGGATGCCCTCCGAGTTTGATATTACCCAGTTCATCAGGCCGGGCAAAAATACCCTGGCTGTAAGGGTATACCAGTGGTCCGACGGCAGCTACCTGGAGGATCAGGATATGTGGTGGCTGAGCGGGATATACAGGGATGTTTATCTCTTATCCAGACCGGAAACCATGATCGAAGATTTCTTTGTAAACACCCATCTTGATGATGAGTATAGGGACGGAGTCTTAAAGGTAGAGACCAGGCTGAAAAATAACGGTCAGGCCAGGGCAGATGGCTATAGCGTTGAAATGGTATTGCTGGATGCTACCGAAAGCCTCATTGGAGAAACATCAGCCGGATCCATATCCATAGATGCCAATGACCAGGCTGTTTTTGAACTGGAGCTGCCGGTAGACAATCCGGAAAAATGGTCGGCAGAGCATCCCTATCTCTATACTGTAGTTCTTACACTAAAGGATGCTGACGGAAATATAGTAGAGGTGGTAGCAAACAGAGTTGGCTTCCGCACCATAGAGCTAAAGGACGGTGTCTTCCTGGTCAACGGCGTTGCCATCATGCTCAAAGGGGTTAACCGCCATGACCATCATCCGGAAGGCGGCAGGACAGTATCCCTGGAGACTATGGAGCAGGATGTCCTGATCATGAAACGCCATAATATTAACGCGGTGCGTACGGCCCATTATCCCAACGATCCAAGATTCTATGACCTCTGTGACAAGTACGGGCTGTATGTTATAGATGAGACCGATCTTGAGACTCACGGCTTTGAGCTGGCAGGGGACATAGACCGGTTAAGCGACGATCCCGATTGGGAAGAAGCCTATGTGGACAGGGTAAGGAGAATGGTGGAAAGGGATAAGAACCACCCTTCTATCATAATGTGGTCTCTGGGTAATGAATCGGGGTTTGGATGCAACCACGTTGCCATGGGCCAATGGATAAGGTCCAGGGACACCAGCCGCTTAATCCATTATGAGGGAGAGACGGCCCGCTGCTTCAAGGGTCACAAGGATGAGATCAAGGTGGCGGATGTGTACAGCACCATGTATACCTCGGTGGAGGAAATGATTGAAGTAGGCAGGAGGGAGGACTTTGACCACCCCCACATCATGTGCGAATATGCCCACGCCATGGGTAACGGTCCCGGCGGGCTCAAGGAATATTGGGAGGCCTTCTATACCTACAGACGCCTTCAGGGCGGCTTTATATGGGAGTGGATAGACCACGGCGTTCCAAAGGAAACTGAAGACGGGGTTAAATACTTTGGTTATGGCGGAGATTTCGGGGACTATCCCAACGACGGCAACTTTATAGTCGACGGCCTCTTACTGCCGGATCGCACACCCACCCCGGGTCTCATTGAATACAAGAAAATCATCGAGCCCGTTCTGGCAGAGGAGATCGACCTTAAGGCGGGCAGGATAAAACTGACCAACAGATATGATTTTATAGGCTTGGACGGACTTGCAATGGCTTATAACGTGATGGCTGACGGATGTATCCTCCAGAGCGGCAAGATGGCTATTGAGGATATCCCAGCCGGAGAGAGCAAGGAGGTAACAATACCCTATAAGATGCCCGAGAATCCGGCAGCGGGTACGGAATACTGGCTAAACTTAAGATTTGTATTGGCCCATGATACAAATTGGGCCAAACAGGGCCATGAGGTTGCATGGGCTCAGTTCAGGCTGCCGGTGGAGACCCCTGACCCGGTACCTGTATGTGTCCAATCCATGCCTCCGGTTAAGGGCTATCACTTAGGAAATGATCTCCGGATAGAGGGTATGGACTTTGAACTGGTATTTGATAAGGTGGAAGGCCGTATCAAGGCCTGGACCTACCAGGGCAGGGATATGATAGACAAGGGGCCGAGGCTCAATTTCTGGCATGCACCTACGGATAACGACAGAAATTCCATAGATGATTGGGAGAAGACCGGCCTTAGGTATTTAACCCATAGGGTGGATGGCCTGGATTGGGATTTCACGGATGAAAAGGTGGCCGTTATCAGGGTGAAGAGCCGGATAGCGCCCCCTGTACTGGCATGGGGAATAGATGCCGAGTATACCTACAGGGTTTATGGAAACGGTGATGTCTTGTTGGAGGTAAAGGGAGAGCCTAAAGGGGATAAGCTTCCCAACATGCTGCCCCGCATAGGCCTTCAGATGACCATACCCGGCAGGATGGACAAGGTGACCTGGTATGGCCGGGGACCGGGAGAATCCTATCCCGACAGCAAGATGGCCAACGGTTTTGGAGTGTACAAGAAGACCGTGGATGAGCTCTACACCCCCTATACCTATCCCCAGGAAAACGGTAACAGGTCCGATGTAAGATGGGTTTCCCTAACGGACACCTATGGAACGGGTCTATTGGCCGTGGGCCTGCCTCAATTGAATTTCAGTGCCCATAGATTTACCGTGGAAGATATAGAAAAGGCAAAGCACACCTGTGATCTGATCCCCAGGGAGGAGATCACCCTGCACCTGGACTACAGGAAGAACGGGTTGGGAACCGCCAGCTGTGGACCCGGACAGCTGCCCCAGTACCAGCTAAAACCTGAGGCATTTACCTTTGCCTTAAGGTTAACCCCCTATAACAGGAACGGGATTTCCCCGTCGGATCTTGCCAAGAGGGTTATTGAGTAAGGAAGCTTTTCTGCACTTCCATTGACGGGTTGTATATGATAAGATCAAGAGGTACTGATCATCGGCATTGATATGTGGGCTGGCCTTGCCGGCCCACATGTTATTTCCCAGATATGAAAGGGGTTATCATCATGGATACCATTATCTTAGATTCCATAGATTTTAAACTGGATTTAAACCGCATTCTGGAAAAGCTCCATATGGATGAGGAAAGTGAAGATATAGAGGATTTACTTAGACTGATTAAGGTTGCCGAGGAAATCGGAAAACCCAAGGTATTGTACAAAGAAGCGAAAATCGAAGAAAAAGGCCAGGATTATGTAGTGATAGATGGGGTGAAGTTCAGCAGCCGGCTTCTGAGGGCAAACCTGGACTCCTTGGACAGGGTATACCCCTATATCTGTACCTGCGGCCGGGAATTGTATGACTGGGCAAAGTCACTGGAGGATATACTGGAGCAGTATTGGATGGACAAGATAATGGAGGCGGTCCTGGAAGAGGCCATACTCGCATTTCAGAACCATCTGAAGTCCAATTACGGGCTGGACTCCGTATCCAATATGAATCCCGGTTCCCTGGAGGATTGGCCCATAAGTCAGCAAAGGCAGCTCTTTACCCTCCTGGGGGATCCATTTGAAAAGGTTGGTGTGGAGCTCACCGACAGCTTTTTAATGCTTCCTATGAAATCCATATCAGGCATCCGGTTTTCATCTGACAAGGAGTTTATTAACTGCCAGCTCTGCCCCAGGGAGAACTGTGAGAAACGCAGGGCGCCCTTTGATCCTCATCTATATGAGACCTGGAAGCTGGAGAGTGAAAGATAGGATATTTAAGATAGAAACCCACATGTGATAAAGCAAAAAATAGCGGTAAAAGGAAAAGGGGCGATATCGTATCGCCCCTTGGTTCAGCTTTTTAATACCTTCCGTAGGTTTGAGCTGTTTTTACCATAAGCCTGGCATAGTCTACACTGGCATTGGCCGGGTATTCACATCCCGTAGCCAGTATGAACCCGCCATCCTTTTTCAGGGTGTCTATCTCTTTCTTGCATTCCTCTTCTATCTCTTGGGCTGTGGCGGTGAGAATCATGCTTGGGGGTAAATGGCCAATGAGGGTGGTCTGTGACCCGTACTTCTCCTTGGTTTCCGCAAAGGAGCTGCAATCATCCGGAATGTGCAGGAATGAGATTGCCTGAGGCCTCATCCTCTTAATCTGCACATCAAAATAGATGCCGGTCCCGCAGTTGTGGATCATGACCATACAGCCGTTGTCATGGACATGGTTGGCCAGGCGTTCCATATAGGGGCCTTCCAGGGCATCCCACATCCCCTTGCTCATAATGGATTGGGAGGCATACAGGGTATCGAACATAATGGCATGGACTCCGGTTTCCATAAGGGCGGTGCAATATTCCATAAGGGTCTGGGTAACCGCCTCCAGGGCTAGGTGTACGGATTCCGGGTCGTCCAGGACGTCCATAAACATCTCCTGCTGACCCCTCATCATGCTGACAACCCCCAGGGGACCGAAGACAAAGGCGACCACCGGTTTCTCCTTACCTCTGGCCTTCATCAGGATATCGCATAGGCGGATATGCTCGCTCATCCTATGGGTTTTCCTGGGATTGACCGGCTCAACATTTTTATACTCTTCAATGGATTTAATTATTCTCTCGTTGTGGACAGGACGGGCCGCTTCATTTTTGGGGTATTCTATGGGCTGGCCAAAATCTGCCGCCTCTACGGACAGGTCCACCAATGAACAGATGACGTCCACTCCCAGATCGTCGGTGGCCCTGATTATGGACTCGGCGCACAGATTGGTATCCTGACACCAGGTGGCGTAGTCTATACCGGTGTAGTTCCGGGATATGCTATTGATCAGGGGATAGACCGGCACATGGTCGGCTTCCTTGTGTTGGAGAATCAGGGATACTCTTTCTAATGAATTCATACCTATTCCTCCTTGGACAGAGTGTAATTTTATTTCAGATAAAATAGTCAATACATGCTGGAATAATCCAATACTAATTACACTCTATCAAAAAAAGCATGTTGATTATATTATTATATTTTGATATTTTGTACTCTTTTATCTATAGTGAAAGATGTAGTAAGTCCTCTTCAGATTCGAATGGTGATACTGGAATAGGATGTATGCATTTGGTTAAGCTCCAATATATAATCTTATTGTGGTTTTAAGGACCGGTTGGGTGTTATATATTATTAAACCAATCCCTTGTCTTAGTTGGACAAATTGTGTTTGGTCAGCCATAACTATTGATTCAGATATTTAAATAGGGGAGTGATAGATGTTGGACGATAATCTGGCAAGGATATATTACCTGTACCACAGTGGATTTGCCCTTAAGTATAAGGGTAACCTGCTGATCTTCGATTATTATTCCGACCAGTCCGAATCGGGGGCCAGAGGGCTTAGGGAGGGAACCATATCCCCTAAGGATCTGAGGGATGCCCGGAAAGTATACGTCTTTGTATCCCACAGCCATCACGATCATTACAACCCGGTTATCTACGATTGGAAGGAGATAAATGAGGATATCCACTACTTCTTAAGCTTTGAAGTGGAAACACCTTCAGGAAGCCTGAGGTACCAGAGCATGGCTCCCTACGAGGAATACACAGGTGACGGCATTACCGTCAAAACCTATGATTCCACAGACCTGGGGGTTTCCTTCCTGGTTACAATAGACGGCCTCAGGATCTTTCATGCCGGAGACCTTAATTGCTGGTATTGGTATTATGAATCAACCCTTCAGGAGTTGAAGGAGGACAAGGGCAGCTTTTTAAGGGAGCTGGACAGGATGGGGGACATGTCCGTTGACATTGCCTTCTTTCCGGTTGACCCCAGGCTTAAGGAGTATTATTATATGGGTGGGGAGTATTTTATAAAAAGATTTAAACCTAAGGTCTTTATCCCCATGCATTTTGGGGAAGAGTATGGTATAACCAGTGCATTTGCTCAAAGAGTCAAGGCATTGGATAAAACAAGAGTGGTAGAGTTAACCCACAGGGGGCAGGAGATCATATTCTAAAAGCCATATGGGCGAGTAGGAATTATAAATAGGGACAAAGAGAAAGGGGACAAAGGAAATGAAGTTTAAGATTGCGCACACCAACTTTAACGTCATGGACATGGATAAAAGCGTCCAGTTCTACAAAGAGGCCTTGGGACTTGAAGAGGTAAGGCGGGTTGAGGCTGAAGACGGCAGCTTCATCCTGGTGTTTATGGGTGATGGAGTCACGGGCCATCAAGTGGAACTTACATATCTGAGGGACAGGAAAGAGCCCTACGACCTATCTGATAATGAAATCCATCTGGCCCTGGTAGTTGACGACATGGACGCAGCCTACCAGCACCACAAGGAGATGGGCTGCATATGCTTTGAAAACAAGGATATGGGCATATACTTTATCGAGGATCCCGATGGATACTGGATAGAGATCGTTCCGGAGAAACGATAAGAGATAGCCAAATCAATATCTCAAGATGTCCGATAGATGTAAAAAAAGCAGAGTCTATTGTCGACTCTGCTTTTTAAAAATTAATATCCATCCTATTGGTTTACTAAGTGGGCATGAATACCGCAACCTAAGCAGCCTCCACAAGCCCTTTCATTGCCACAACCCCCGCAGCCACCGCATCCGGGCATAATTTCATCAGCAGGGGTCTGACATCTGGGGCAGCGGGTATTTGTCTCCTCATCAAAGAGGGCTTTGCATTTGAAACATTCTATATGCATGGGCATATCCCCTTTTTTGTCATGATCATCCATGGCTACCATAAAGAAAAATTAATTACCATGATAGTTTAAACCATAGGGCTGTGGATTGCAATACTGCTTTTTGTCAGGATTTTATGGGACTGCCTGCTCAAGATCCAAAGATCTTCAATTAAGCGATTAAAGAGCAATATAGCTTATTATTTGGGGTTTAACATTATTCATTTAATAGGGAGGTATACTTACATGTCTTTTAAAGTTGCATTTATTGGGGCCGGAAGTATAGGGTTTACCAGGGGACTTTTAAAGGATCTGCTTTCGGTGCCGGAGTTCCACAATATTGAGGTGGCATTTACGGATATAAACGAACGCAATCTGTCCATGGTCACCCAGCTCTGCCAAAGGGATATCGACGCCAATGGCCTTGACATCAAGATCATGGCCACTACCGATCGCCGGGAGGCGCTAAGGGATGCCAGGTATGTATTCAACGTAGTTCGGATAGGTGGCCTTGAAGCCTTTCAGTTGGATGTGGATATACCCCTTAAATATGGTGTGGACCAATGTGTAGGCGATACCCTGTGTGCAGGTGGTATCATGTACGGTCAGCGGGGTATCCCGGTTATGTTGGAGTTTTGCAAGGATATCAGGGAGGTTGCAGAGCCCGGCTGCCTGCTTCTTAACTATGCAAATCCCAATGCCATGATCACCTGGGCATGCAACAAGTATGGCGGAGTAAATACCATCGGGCTGTGTCACGGTGTTCAGGGCGGACACCAGCAAATCGCAGAGGTTCTTGGACTGGAGCAGGACGAGGTGGATATTATCTGCGCCGGTATCAACCATCAAACATGGTATATACAGGTAAAGCATAAGGGAGAGGACATGACGGGTAAGCTTTTAAAGGCCTTCGAGGAGCATCCCGTTTACAGCAAAACCGAAAAGGTGCGCATAGATATACTGCGGCGTTTTGGCTACTACAGCACGGAATCCAACGGCCATCTGAGCGAATACCTGCCCTGGTACAGGAAACGTCCCGACGAGATCATGGACTGGATTGATTTGGGCACCTGGATAAACGGGGAAACCGGAGGATATCTGAGGGTTTGTACCGAAGGGCGCAATTGGTTTGAGACCGATTTTCCCAACTGGTTAAAGGAAGAGCCCCGCAAATTTGATCCCAATGACAGAAGCGGCGAACATGGCTCCTATATAGTAGAGGGGCTGGAAACAGGGCGAGTCTATAGAGGGCATTTTAATGTGGTAAACAACGGAACCATAACCAACCTGCCCGATGATGCCATCGTTGAAGTGCCGGGGTATGTAGACTATAACGGAATCAGTATTCCAAAGATAGGGGACCTGCCCCTGGGATGCGCTGCCATATGCAATGCCAGCATATCGGTACAAAGGCTGGCTGTGGAAGCAGCAGTCCATGCCGATGACACCCTGTTGCGCCAGGCCATGATGATGGATCCCTTGGTCGGGGCTGTATGCAATCCTCCGGAGATTTGGCAAATGGTGGATGAGATGCTGGTAGCCCAGGAACAGTGGCTGCCCCAATATGGAGAGGCTATAGCAAAAGCTAAGGAAAGGCTGGCCAAAGGCAATCTGATCCCAACCAGGGAAGGCTACAAGGGTGCCGCCAGGCTCAAGACCAAGACCGTTGAAGAGATGGCACAGGATCGCCAGGCAGCTACCGAAAATGCCGGAGCTGCAGATAAGGCAAAGAAAAGGCCGGCAGCTGAATAACAGTTGAACGGTTCAATAGAATAAGGCAATTTTATGCTGGTGTATTAGCTTATTGCTTAACTATGTTATGGCAATAGCTATTGATCGCTCCTTCCGACATCGATTTGGAGAAAACTAAGGCTTATTCCATTTGAAAAGCCTACCGCTTCCAATCCGGCGTCCTGCCGGAAGGAAGCTGCTTTAAGCGTCCTGCTTAAAGCTACGGCTTTTCTGCATTCCATAAGCCAAGTTTTCTTACCCAAATCAATGAAGTCATTCGCTTATCAATAGCCAATTTCCATTACAAGCACTATCTCAGTTAGCTATATGCTATACAAGTTGATATATTAGTAATGTTATTAAGGAGGATGGATTTGTGGAGGTAGATTCTATTAAGGCAGCTTCCCGATGTAATTTGGAAGCAGCAGATACAAACCATCCTCCCATATAATAACGTAACTTAGCGATCAATAGCCATTACCTACGTATTACTGTTTGCCATAAGATTGGAATAATGATTTGAAATAATGGGTTGTTGACAATAGGAATAAATGATGATAATGATTTAGAAGACCTGGGTATAATGTTAGTATCCAGGGTAGAGAATTCATAGACAATATGAATGAAACTTTCATGGGGGGATCTGTGGTGAAATATTACCGTATAAGGATGATCCACAACGACTTAAAGAACAGCAATGTTGATAAACCATTGCCGGAAGGCTATTATTTCCGCAACTTCCAGGCTGGGGATGAGTCAATCTGGGCCGATATTGAGACCGCCGCAGGAGAATTTCCCAGCAAGGATAAGGCCCTGGAACGATTTATGGACGAGTTTGGGGGACTGGAGTCCGAGCTGGCTACCAGATGTTTTTTCCTGTGTGACAAGAACGACGGACCCATAGGGACATCCATGGGCTGGTATGATAAGGATTTTAAAGGTGAGGAAATCGGCAGGCTGCACTGGATAGCAATACGCCCCAGCCACCAGGGCAGGGGACTGGGAAAACCACTGGTAGCCAGGGCTATTAAACGGATGCAGGAATCCCACGAGAAGGCCTATCTAACTTCTCAGACCACCAGCTGGAAGGCGATCAACATGTATCTGGATTTTGGATTCAGGCCACTTTATACCTTCGAAGATTGTCCAAAGGCCTGGGAGCTATTGGCTGACAAGCTGAAACACCCCGCCTTGATAAAGGACTGATTGGTTTCTTGTCGCCCCTCGATAAGGATTGTTGGTAGTTTGGGCTGTTTTAAAATAATTACAAGGAGTGTGCTTTTATGTTGGCTATTGGCAGTGACCATGCTGCTTTCCGTTTTAAAGAGGAGATAAAAAAATATCTTGATGAAAAGGGAATAGCCTATAAGGATTTTGGTACGTATTCAGAAGAGAGTACCGACTATCCCATCTATGGTGAGGCGGTCGCCAAGGCCGTGGCCAGGGGCGAGTGTGAGAAAGCCATCCTAATCTGCGGTACAGGGGTGGGTATATCCCTGGCGGCTAACAAGGTTAAGGGAATACGAGCCGTGGCCTGCAGCGATTGCTACACGGCAGTGTTGTCCAGGGAGCATAACGACACCAATATCCTGGCTTTAGGCGCCAGGGTTGTGGGCATTGGCCTTGCAAAGATGATCATAGACAGTTGGCTGAAGGCGGAATTTAAAGGCGGCAGGCACCAGAGAAGGGTAGATATGATTAGAGAGATAGAAGAAAGGAACTTATAGGGATTGACCCGTAATAATCGCTGTAATTATTTCAGAAAAGTTTAAGCAATAATTGCGGTATCGATTCCATAAGCAAATAGAAGGAGATGTGTTTGATGAGTATGGAGGATAAAAGAGGGGAAGATTTAGAAAAAACCTACGGGTATGTATGGGATAAATATACCGGGGAGAAATTGGACCAGGTCTTTGCATTTTCCGAAGACTACAAGGAATTTATTTCCAAATGCAAGACCGAGAGGGAATGCGTAACTGAGTTTATCAGACTGGCCGAGGAAAAGGGATACAGGGATCTGGCTACCTTAATTGAGGAAAAACAAGCTTTAAAACCCGGGGATAAGGTCTATGCCAACAATGCGGGCAAGACCCTGGCCTTATTCGTCATTGGCAGTCAGCCTATGGAGAATGGGCTGAGGATTATAGGGGCCCATGTGGACTCCCCAAGGCTGGATCTAAAGCAGAATCCCCTGTATGAAGACTCGGGCCTGGCCCTTTTCAAGACCCACTATTATGGCGGTGTAAAGAAGTACCAATGGGTTACCCTGCCCCTGGCCATCCACGGCGTGGTAGTAAAAAAGGACGGCAGCCTTGTGGATGTAGTAATAGGGGAAGACGAAGCCGATCCGGTGGTAGGGATAACGGATCTGTTAATCCACCTGGCGGCGGATCAAATGGATAAAAAGCTCTCCAAGGCAATAGAGGGAGAGGACTTAAATGTCTCCCTGGGAAGCATCCCCGTGGGAGATAAGGAGGACAAGGCCAGGGTTAAGAAAAACATCCTGAGGCTCCTTAACGAAAAGTATGGTATAGATGAGGAAGATTTTGTCTCTGCGGAGCTGGAAGTGGTCCCCGCAGGGAAGGCCAGGGACTATGGGTTGGACAGAAGCATGGTTATGGGCTACGGACACGATGACAGGGTATGCGCCTATACAGCCTTTAAGGCCCTCATGGATATAGAAAACCCGGATAAAACCTGTGTTGCCCTTATGGTTGACAAGGAGGAGATCGGTAGTGTAGGAGCCACCGGCATGACTTCCAGATTCTTTGAAAATACCATGGCCGAGATTATGAATCTGACGGGAGATTACAGTGAGCTGAAACTGCGCAGATGTTTGGCTAACTCAAAGATGCTGTCCGGCGATGTCAGCGTTGCATATGATCCCAACCATCCCTCGGTCACTGAGCCCAGAAACACTGCTTACCTGGGTAAAGGGATGACCTTCAACAAGTATACGGGGGTAAGGGGAAAGAGCGGCAGCAATGACGCCAATCCGGAATTCATAGCCCAGCTCAGGGCTATTATGGAGAAGCATGATGTTATGTGGCAGACATCGGAACTGGGGAAGGTAGACCAGGGCGGTGGCGGAACTATAGCATATATCCTGGCGGAATACGGTATGGACGTAATAGACTGCGGTGTAGCCCTTCATAATATGCATGCCCCATGGGAGGTGGCCAGCAAGGCCGATATTTATGAAACCATGAGAGGTTATCGGGCCTTCCTGCTGGAGGCGTAGGAATGAAGGATAATCTGATGCTGCTTGACACCCACGTGCACACCAGCCAGGTTAGCCCCTGCGGAAAGGTACCAGCCGAGGAGATGATTGAGCTTTATAAGGAGGCCGGTTACGGAGGCGTTATAATAACGGATCACTATTATAAGGGGTACTTTGAATCCCTGGGGAATAGACCCTGGGAGGAAAAGATCCAATCCTTTCTTTCCGGCTATAAAGCCGCCTTGGAGAGAGGTAATGCCCTTGGAGTAAAGGTTTTTCTCGGGATGGAAATCAGGTTCGTCTACGGATCGGAAGACTACCTGGTGTTTGGGCTGGACGAGGACTATTTGCTTCAGAATCCAAGGCTATACCTCTACACATTGGAAGACTTCAGGGACCATATCCAAGAGACGGGAGCTTTGATCTTCCAGGCCCATCCTTTTCGTCCAGGCCTGACCCCCGCAGCCGGTAATCTGTTGGATGGCATGGAGGTACACAACGGAAACCCCAGGCATGATTCCGGCAACGACAGGGCTTACAACTATGCTAAAAGCAACGGCTTAATGATGAGCTCGGGATCAGACTCACATCAAACAGGGGATGTTGGAAGAGGGGGTATAATTTTACCTGGAGATATAGATTCCATGGATGAGCTTATCAGATGGTACAGACAAAGACCTTCAGGAATAGAGCATATATATAGAAATGATGAAATGTGATAAAGTCAATAGGGCGGTTTAACCGCCCTATTTTAGCTTGATCTGGTTCAGTGCAAGGCAAAAAATCATAAGCCAACATTTGCCTGTTAACTGTTATTGTGATTGTTATCGTGGATTGTCTGGTCTATCACTATGGCCAAGGCCAGCAGAAATCCATAATCCTCGCCTTCCGCAATATCTACACCATAGGTGTCGGAAAATGAGAACCAGCGTTTGGATACCTCGGCTACGTGACGGCCATTTTTTAGAATGGAAAAGTTCATACCCAGGAAATTACCATGAATGGTAAAGTTACCGAGGGTACTGGTAATGTTGAATCGGGGCTTTAAGAAGGTGAATTCCTTTTTAACCTTTGCTATGGGCTGGCCGTATTGATATATGTTATATTCGGGTAGAAATCTTAGTATCTTCTGCTCTATATAGTACAATTCCTGTCCGGCCATGTCATAGATCCTAAGCTTGTTCCCCAGGGTAAAAACTCTACCCTTGACTACAAAATGGTCATTTCCCAGTTCATCCTTGATGGTGAAACTGTCCCCAAAGGAGAATATCCTTTGTCTCACTATAAACCTCATGCTGGGGCCTCCTTTATAGATGGATAAGGTTAGCTGTTTATGTTAGCGTACCCCATATCCAGAAAATGAGATATTAATAATGTCTATTATACACCTATCTGAGAAATTACCAACAAAATTTTTTCTTTCAAAAAATAATCAGCCAAATGTTTATCAATATATCTTCACTTATTTTTCAGATGTCCCCATGGTATACTGTTTTATGATACACTCTTCAAAAAATTATATAGCCTATTCTATTTGAAACCTACGGTTGATTAGGATTTTGCACGGGAATAGAATGTATGAAGGAGCAATAAGCTGGATTGCTGTCTTGACTATGACACCAAAGGATAGTTGGTGTAATAGTAATTGCTACTGATAAGTGGATGACTTCATCGATATCCGTGTCACCTTATTTAATTGCTACCCCACATTAAACTGTGATATTATACAATAAGAATACCGATAAAAAATGGGAGATGAACTGGCTTATGCATGCAGAGGACCTATTGATGATACCTATCGCTCAAAGCTTTTCAAGTGAGAAAGTTGACGATATCAGCGGGACTACAAGAAAGCAGATGCAAAATACGGGAGTCAAATTTAAGAAGGGCAGCCGCATTGCTATTACGGCGGGGAGCCGCGGCATTGCAAATATAGCTGCTATTACAAAGGCTACTGTTGATGAAGTTAAATCCCAAGGCGCACTACCCTTTATTATCCCAGCCATGGGCAGCCATGGTGGCGCAACGGCAGAAGGGCAAAGGGAGGTTCTGGAGCATTACGGCATTACGGAAGAGACAATGGGGGCTCCCATCATCTCAACCATGGACGTGGTATCGATACCAAACGAGGACAACGACTTTAAGCTGTATATGTCCAGGGATGCCTATGAGGCCGACGGGGTAATAGTTATCAACCGGGTAAAGCCCCATACGGACTTTCATGGTCCGGTAGAATCGGGATTGATGAAGATGTGCGTTATAGGTTTGGGAAAACATGCCCAGGCTCTTGAGATGCATAGGCTGGGGGTATACGGATTGCGGGAGCTGGTGCCGAAGGCCGCGAGGAAGATCCTGGCTACAGGAAAAATCCTGCTGGGTATTGGCATAGTTGAGAATGCCCTGGATCAGACCCTTGCGATAAAGGCGGCGGACTCCCGGGGGATAGAAGCCCTGGATGCCGAATTATTGGATTTGGCCCGTAAGAATATGCCTTCACTCCCTATAGACCGATTGGACCTTCTCATCGTGGACCAGCTGGGCAAGGACAAGAGCGGCACAGGCCTTGATACCAATATAATAGGCAGAATGGGTATTCTGGGTCAGGAGGAGCCGGAGGTTCCCAACATATCCTACATTATAGCCTGTTCACTGACAAAGGCTTCAGGGGGAAATGCCCTGGGAATGGGTCTGGCAGACTTTATAACCCAGGACTTTTACAATGATATCGATTTTGCCGTGACCTACGAAAACGTTATGACTTCTTCCTTTATAAAGCGGGGCAGGATGCCAATGGTGGCCAGGGATGATGCCCAGGCAATAGAATGGGCCTTAAGGGCAATGGGCCCCAGAAAGCCCGAGGATATCCTTGCCATGAGGATACCATCTACCCTGGAACTGGGGGAGTTGCAGGTTTCCCCGGCTGCCCTGGAGAGAATTATGAAAGATCCCGTCTATAAAGAGCGGGAAATCCGGATTTTGGGTGAAGCGGAGCCAATCCTTAATAAAGATGGACGTTTAAAAACCCTTTGATTCAACACATCATAGCTGGGAACTTCTCAGGAGGCTTGTATGGATAGGTTATTGATCATTGCTGATGATTTTACCGGGGCCTTGGACACCGGTGTCCAGTTTTCCCATATGGGGATAACTACCCAGGTTTTTCTCCATGAGGATATGGACTGGGATAATATAGAAGATCAGGTTAAGGTACTGGTGGTGGACACCCAAAGCCGGCATATAGAGCCTCAGGAGGCATATAAAAGGGTGTATCATCTCTGCCGAGAGGCTGGGAGAAGGGGAGTGAAGTTCTTCTATAAGAAGACAGATTCCACCTTAAGGGGAAACATAGGCTCTGAAATAGCCGCATTGATGGATGCCTGCAAGATGGAAAGATTGCCGTTTATCCCCGCCTATCCCAAGGCCGGCAGGACCACGAAGGATGGGAATCAATACGTAGATGACATACCCCTTCATAGGACAGTTTTTGCAAGGGACCCCTTAAACCCCATAGAAGAAGCCCATATACCAAGCATTATTAATAAACAGACGGATAAGGAGATTCACGTTATAAAGACCTCCCATATCAGCCGTGGGTTGAGCATGGATGAGGGGAAGGGCATCTTTGTTTTCGATGCCATGACGGAAGAGGACCTGGTACAGATATCTCATATGCTAACCCGGAGACAAGACATTATGGGGGTTGCCGGCTGTGCAGGGTTCGCCCCGTATTTGCCCCGGCTATTCAACCTTAAATCGGAGAGTAGAGAGGCAGGTATCGAGAATAGTTTACATAAACCAATTCTAATAGTCTGCGGCAGTGTCAACCAGGTGTCCATGTCCCAGGTAGCATATGCTGAAAAGCAGGGAATAAAGAGTCAGCTCATAAGCCCACATATGATGGTTCAAGATGCCTGCTTAAACAGGCCGGATTATGAAACCATGACAGAGAATACAGTACAGGCTCTTATGGACCATGGGTGCTTTATTTTGAAGACCGCTACGGAAAAGGGGGACATAATCCCCATAAGGGACCATGGGGATGGACCCGGTGGAGTAAGTACATACAGGATGATAGCAGAATTTATTGGTTCCCTTGTCAGGGATGTAATGAAGTGTATAAATATAGGAACCTTGATAGTCTTTGGCGGGGATACTGCCCTGGGAATAGTGGAGAAACTTCATTGTACCGCTATTATACCCAAAACCGAATTGCTGACAGGGATTCCCCTGTCTACCCTGGAGAGCAAATTATTTAAGGGCACTCTGATAACCAAGGCTGGAGGTTTTGGAGATGAGGGCACCCTTATGGACATAATCGGACAGAGGATAAATTGCAGAAAAGAAGGGATAAGAGGATGTTAATAGGCATAACCATGGGAGATGCAAGCGGTATCGGCCCTGAACTTATCTTGAGGGCCTTTAGGGAGGACAGCCTGGAAGGGGACTTTATCGTAATAGGGGATTACAAGATCCTGGATTATTGTGGTAGGCTCCTGGACATAGAAATACCTTTTAACAGAATAGAAGATGTTTCAGAATACAGGAAAGGTATGCTGAATATATACGATATGGGGCTGATGGACGAATCCATGTTGGAGATAGGCCAAATCTCAAAGACCAGCGGCTATGCGGCCTATAGATATGTGGAAAGGGCAACGGAGATGGCCCTTGATGGCATCATTCATGCCATTGTCACCCTGCCTATGAACAAGGAGGCCACCCGCTTAAGCTTTCCTGATTTTACAGGCCACACTGAACTTATCGCACAGGTCTGCCAACAGGACAACTACACCATGATGTTGGCATCGGACAGGTTGGTGGTGACCCATGTAAGTACCCATGTCTCGATGCAGGAAGCCATAGCCGCCGTAAAAAGGGAGCGGATTTTAAGAGTTATAGAGTTAACCCATAATGCTCTTAGCCCCTTTATCGAAAACCCCAAAATCGCAGTGGCCGGCCTGAATCCCCATGCCGGAGAGGGCGGCGCCTTTGGGAGGGAAGAGATAGACGAGATACTGCCGGCGGTACATTCTGCCCGGGAATTGGGGATAGACGCAGTCGGGCCGATATCTCCTGATACGGTATTCTTAAAGGCAGTTAACAAGGAATACCATGCCGTAGTGTGCATGTATCATGACCAGGGGCACATTCCCATAAAGCTCTTGGACTTTGAGGGCGGAGTAAATGTCACCCTGGGCCTTAAGGTGATCCGGACTTCGGTAGATCATGGGACAGCCTTTGACATCGCCTACAAGGGCATCGCCTCCCCTAAAAGCTTTGTAAACGCCTATAATTTTGCCCGGCAGATGTTGGGCATAGGTTAGTTTTCATCATGGTTATACCCCATAGCCAGCAGGGCATCCACGGACTTTACAGTAATTATTACATAAAATAATCGTCAAATGTTTTTCACTGCCATTATGTGGGGTATAATTCATATGAAGCTCTATAAAGGCTTTAAGAACGATATCAACAATATAGCTTAGGCGGAGGTTATTATATGTCATCCAAAGATGGAACAAGAGTTGAACCCAAAAGCACATCTAAAACCGTGGCGGAATCCCGTACCGTTATGTCAAGGATCATGTTACCCAGCGAGGCCAACCCCGCGGGCAATGTCCATGGCGGTGAGATAATGAAGTTTATGGATACCACGGCCTTTGTCACCGCTGTAAAGCATTGCCGCACCAACGTTGTCACTGCCAGGGTGGACGAATTGGAATTTTACCTCCCGATACTGGTGGGGCAGCTGGTAACCTGCAAAACCCAGCTGGTCTTTGTAGGGAGGAGCTCCATGGAAATAGCAGTCAGGGTTTTGGTGGAGGATCTGAAGGTGGACGAACCCCCAAAGGTGGCCCTCACCGCTTACTTCACCATGGTGGCTTTAGATGACAACAACAGACCCACCAAGGTTCCCGAACTGGAACTGAGAACACCTGAAGAAGAGGCCCTGTTCAGGGAGAGGGAAAAAATTTATCTGGCCAACAAGCGTAAAAGGAAGACTAAAAGAGTAGACGAGGCTGTACCGCAGAGCTAGGTAGAGAGGTTAGTTTAAGAAAGGTAGAGGTGGTATATGTGAAGAAGGGGATAAACATCTGGTCCTTTAGGGGAGGACTTACTGCCAGGGAGTATATCGAAATGGCAAAGGACGCAGGTTATGACGGCATAGAATTCGGGCTTGATGAAACCGGTATAGTGGGGCTTGACAGTAGTGACGAGGATATCAGGGAACTTAAGCGGATTGCCGAAGGGGAGGGGATAGAGACCCCCAGCCTGGCCACCGGCCTGTACTGGAGATATCCGTTTACCAGCTCCGACAGGAATACCAGGGAAAAGGCCAAATCCATAGTCCGGAGGCAGCTGGACCTGGCAGCCCTTTTGGGTGCTGACACCATTTTGGTAGTGCCCGGCCTTGTAGGGGCTGACTTTATACCGGACGGTGAGGTAACGGAATACGATGTTGCCTACGACTTGGCCCTGGAAGCCTTTATGGAATTAAAGGAGTATGCCGAGGAGGTAAAGGTAAATATAGGGTTGGAGAATGTATGGAACAAGTTCCTCCTGTCCCCCTTGGAGATGAGGGATTTTGTAGACAAGATAGACAGCCCTTACGTTGGAGTGTATTTTGACGTGGGTAACGTGGTAAGCACGGGCTATCCGGAACACTGGATCAAGATCCTGGGCAAGAGGATCAAAAAGGTACACTTCAAGGATTTTAGAGTCAGCGTAGGTAATATAAACGGATTTGTAGACCTTTTGTCCGGCGATGTAAACTATCCTGCGGTTATGGAGCAGTTCAGGAAGGTGGGCTATGACGATTATGTGATAGCAGAAATGGGCGTGTATAAAAACTATCCCGACCAAACCATCTACACCACTTCCATAGCTATGGACAGGATCCTGGGGCTATAATTCATGAGTAACAGAAATTTTTTAAGTTTAACTTAATATAGGGATAAATTAAACCTCTTGTGCTAATTCACAACCTTAGGTAATTGGCTATTGAAAAGCGGATGACTTCATTGATTTGGCCAAGAAAACTTGGCTTATGGAATGCAGAAATGCCTTAGTTTTCTCCAAATCAATGTCGGAAGAGGGAAGTTTCAAAAAATACATTACCATTAACGTTTGCTACATAAAACTATAATTAATTTTTTGAAACTTCAACGATAAAGTTACTCTTACGATGTTAGGTAGCGGTCAATAGCCATTACCGCCATATGGTTGAGTAGCACAATGAGTTAATTTAAAGAAAAAAAGGAGGCAATTATATGTTGAAAGTAGGATTAATCGGCATAGGCTTCATGGGAAGGGGCCATCTTGACATCTACATGCAGTTGGCAGAGGAAGGGCACCCCGTAGAGCTGGTGGCAATATGCGATATAGATGAAGACAAGTTCCAGGGCAAGTTCCTGCCCGGGAATATAGATGTAGGCAACCAAAAATATGACTTCAGCAAGTACAATCTCTATACGGATATCGACGAAATGCTGGAGAAGGAGGAGCTGGACTATGTTGACATCGCCCTGCCTACATATCTTCATGCGGAAGCGACCATAAAGGCCCTCAATAAGGGCATCCATGTATTGTGCGAAAAGCCAATGGCCCTTAACCCCGATGAATGCCAGGCCATGATAGATGCGGCAGAGGCCAATGGGAAGAAGCTGATGATTGCCCAATGCTTAAGGTTCTGGCCGGAATACGAGTACCTGAAAAAATGTGTGGACAACGGCGAATACGGCAAGGTAGTCAGTGGATATTTCTTCAGAGGAGGGACTACACCCAAATGGTCCTATAACAACTGGCTCCTTAAGAAGGAAAAGAGCGGTGGGGTACTCCTGGACCAGCACGTCCACGATGTAGACACCATCAACTGGCTTTTCGGCACACCCAGGAAAGTGTCAACGGTGGCCAGAAACGTATTCCCCGAAAGCGGCTATGATGCGGTTTCCACCAACTATATCTACGATAACATGGTTATAAACGCCCAGGATGATTGGACCATCAACAGCACTGACTTTGGGTTTGAGATGACCTTTAGGGTGAACTTTGAAAAGGCTACTCTCATATACGAAAAGGGCAAATTGACGGTCTACCCCCATGGAGAGGAATCCTTTACACCGGAACTTGAAGAGGGATCGGGATACTATAGGGAGATCAGGTACTTTATAGATGCCCTTCTTAACGATACTCCTATAGAGACGGCAGACCCATACAGCACCATGGAGACCATAAGAATCGCTAATGCAGAGGCGGAATCCGCTGACAGGCAGGGTGAATTTGTTGAGCTGTAAGCAAATTGCCGTAGCCATGGTTTCAGATGCTTATTAAATCATAGGGAGTGTTGGTTTATGTATAAGCTGGATATAGGAGTTATAATTTCCCTGGAGAAGGTACTGGAGAATGGGGTGCAGGAGATTAAGGATCTGAGCCTCAATGTATGCCAGCTAAACGGGTGGCAAAGCGAAAACTTCACTGAAGAGAATGCCCGGGAGGTCAAAGGGATGATGGAGGACAATAATATTAAGATCTCCAGCCTGTGGGTAGGTTGGCCCGGGCCGGCCATTTGGGATTTTATTGACGGACCCTCTACCCTGGGTCTGGTACCCAAGGAGTTTCGCTTTGAGAGGATGAAGGCCCTTAAAAAGGGTGCGGATTTCGCAAAACTTCTGGGCGTCACCGATATTACGACCCATGTGGGCTTTATTCCGGAAAACCCTTCTACCACCGAGTACATGGAGACAGTGATGATAATAAGGGATGTGGCCAGGTACTGCAAGGATCTGGGCCTGTACTTTAACTTTGAGACAGGTCAGGAAACTCCCATAACCCTGCTTAGAACCATTCAGGATATCGGGCTTGACAACCTGGGTATAAATCTGGATCCTGCAAACCTTTTGATGTACGGAAGGGGCAACCCCCAGGATGCGGTGGATATGTACGGAGACTATATCAGAGGAGTACATGTAAAGGACGGGCTCTATCCCACCGATGGACACCGGTTGGGCAGTGAGACACCTGTAGGGGAAGGCATGGTGGATTTCCCTGTATTGATAAGGAAGTTGAGGGAACATAACTACAAGGGCGCCCTGATAATCGAAAGGGAGATATCCGGTCCCCGGCAAAGGGAGGATATCCTCAAGGCAAAGGAGATACTCCTGGATATATTACAAGGGATCCCCAGTTTATAGTCTTTAAGCTATGCAGATTAAGACCGACGAGGAATGGGCATTGTCTCCCATACCGGATATGGGATAGGTAGTTTAAAAGTATTGTTACAAATAGGTTATGATTAATTCCCCTTAGGCAGGAATTGTTGAATGCAGCGTAGAATAAGGTATTTGGAAGGGGGGAGTTACATGTGGAATCCTGATAGATATTTAAAAAATTTATATGAAAAAAATCGGCCTAAGTTTAAATTTGACGTAAGGCATATGGATGAGTACACAAGATGGAGGGATGGGCTGAGGGAGATTTTTGCCCGGGATTTGGGAGGATTTCCCAAACCGGAGGTTGACCTTAGTCCAACCGTTGTTGAAGAGAGGGAATACCCGGATTACTTGATGCAGCGAGTGGTATATGCAGGGGATGTGGATCTTCCCATACCCGCATACCTGTTAAAGCCCAAGAACGCATCCGGGAAGCTGCCTGCTGTGGTAGCCTGCCATGGGCACGGCTACGGGAGCAAGGAGATTGTAGGATTGAATCCTGATGGGACAGATAATATAGGTGAACCCAGCTACCAGAAGAACTTTGCCCTGGAGCTTATGAGGAGGGGATTCATAGTAATCGTACCGGAACTTTTAGGCTTTGGGGACAGGCGGCTTAAGGAGGACCTGAACAAAGAGCCCAATGAGAGCTCCTGCTATATGATATCCACATATCTGTTGATGATGGGTAAGACCATGGCGGGGCTTAGGGTAAATGACGTTAAGCGCTCCATTGACTATCTGGAAACCAGAAATGATGTGGATACCGATAGAATTGGCGCCATGGGCATATCGGGAGGAGGCCTTGTATGTAGTTTTGCCACAGCTCTGGATACCAGGATTAAGGCAGCGGTAATCAGCGGGTATACCAACACCTTTAAGGACAGCGTTATGTCCATCTACCATTGTGTGGACAACTTTATACCGGGTGTGGTCAATCATGCTGAAATGCCGGATATTATCGGGCTTATAGCCCCCAGACCTCTGCTTGTGGAATCAGGATCAGATGATCCGATATTCCCCATAGATGCGACCAGGGAAGCCTACGAAAAGATTAAGGCCATATATAGATTCCTTGACGCAGAGGACAGGATAGATTCTGATTTTTTCCAGGGGGATCACGAGATTTCGGGGCGGAAGGCATACGATTGGCTGGTTAAGTGGCTTTAAGGGTTAAATATAATTGTCTAAGATTGGAGAAAATTAGGGAAATAAAATCTATTTAGTCGTTTACATACAAGGATTAGTGTAGTATAATAGTAAAGCACACTATATAATGTGTATTGTGCTTTACTATTTTTTTATTTTTCCGGAATCGCCCCAGTTGCGGGGATTTCATGACTTATACATAAATTTTTGACTTACCACTGCCAGACTGATCTACAATACCTTAATTCACTTGTTGTGTTAGTTTTTTAATCTAATGGTTAAGATAGGTAATGGCCATCGAAAGCTAAGTTGCTTCTTTGTATAGGAGGATGGTTTATTCCGGCGACTTCCAAATTACATCGGGAAGCTGCCTCCACAAATCCATCTTCCCCGCTAGAAGTAAATGCAAAACTTATAGCTGACTGAAGCATCCATTTATAAGTAATGAGCTATTGATAAGCGGATGATGGAAATAGCGTTCAACAGTCATTACCGGCATTTATACGACTGGCACAAGAGTTTAAACTACATATTTATAGGGGGAAGGCTATGAAAACCATCGATGACCTGATTGTAAGAAGGTTTACCAAGGAACTGGAAGGTGACAAGGATCGGACTGTGTACGATCTCTTCCAATGGAAAAGGGTAGATGTAATTATAAAGGACTATCGGACTAATGAAATAATTCATGATATGAGGAATCTGGAATTTCCGGCCCATTATTCGCAGAACGCCTGCGATATTATCGCCAGCCACTATTTTAGAAAGGCGGGGCTGAAGGACCCTGTAGGGCATGAGACCAGTATGCGCCAGGTTGTCCATCGTATGGTAGCTTTTTGGGTTGCTTCCCTGGAAGATGAAGGCATGATCCAGGGAGAAGAACAAAAGCAAATTCTATATGATGAATTGGTCTACCTGTTATTATCCCAGTCCTTTGCACCCAACTCACCCCAATGGTTTAATACCGGCCTGAAACACGCCTATGGAATAGCCGGTGAACCCAGCGGTCTGTACTATTATGATCTGGAAAAGAAGGAAGTTGTGGAGAGCAAGGACCAGTATACAAGAACCCAGGCATCCGCCTGCTTTATTATCTCCATCGAAGATAAGCTCATGGGGGATAAGTCCATATCCGAGCAGTATGTCACCGAGACCAAGCTCTTTAAGGGCGGTTCCGGTACGGGCACCAATTTCTCCACCCTGAGGGCGGAGGGTGAGCGGCTGTCCGGGGGCGGTGTTTCATCCGGTCTGTTGAGCTTCTTAAAGGGTTTTGACAGGAATGCAGGGGCCATTAAATCCGGTGGAACGACCCGAAGAGCAGCCAAGATGGTAATCGTAGACGACAATCACCCGGACATCATGGATTTTGTCAATTGGAAGAGGCTGGAGGAGGAAAAGGTTCGCGCCCTGGGTAAGATGGGCTATGATACGGACTTCAACGGCGAAGCCTACAATACGGTTTCCGGTCAAAACGGTAATAACTCCGTCAGGTTGTATGATGAGACCATGAAGAAGATTATGAACCTGGATAAGGATCCCGATGCGACTATAACCCTCAAAGGACGGGTGGACCCAAGCGTCGATAAGGAGCTGAAGGTAAGGGAGCTTTGGGATGCCATAAACGAATCCGCATACTCCTGCGCCGATCCCGGGCTTCAATTCCACGACAGATTCAACCAATGGCATACCTGCCCTGCTGGGGAAGACGGCCAAACCTGGGCCAAGCATAACCAGATAAATGCGACCAACCCCTGCAGCGAGTACGCTTTCCTGGACGATACCTCCTGTAACCTGGCATCCATAAACCTGTACAATTATTTGGATATAGAAACGGGACAGTTTAAGGTTGAGGACTTTTTGCATACCGTTGCCCTGGTACAGTTGGTTCTGGAAGCCTCCATACATTGGGGACAATTCCCCACAAAGCATATTGCTAGAAAAACCCATATGTTCAGGACAACGGGACTGGGTCCGGCCAACCTTGCCTCCCTTATTATGTCCTGTGGGTACCCCTATGACTCCCACGAGGCCAGGACCATGGCTGCCTCCATAATGGGAATGATGACCGGATACTCCTATTATGTATCCTCCCTGATGGCAGAAAAACTGGGCCCCTTTGAAAAATACGATATAAATTCCCAGCACATGCTTAGGGTTATTCGGAATCACGGAAGGGTGGCCGGCGCCAGGGATGACGACTATGAGGAGCTCAGCTACAAGCCCATGGAAGTGGATCATGAAACCCTGAAAGGGCTTGGATGGAATAAGGTCAGCGATGTATTAAAGAGAGTATGGAATATGGCCTATGACAGCGGTGAGAAGAACGGATATCGCAATGCCCAGGTTACGGTTGTTGCCCCCACCGGCACCATATCCTTTGCCATGGACTGCGGTGCTACGTCCATTGAGCCCTTCTATGCCCATGTAATCTATAAAAAGCTGGCGGGCGGGGCTTCCATGGTCATGGTAAATCCGGTAATTGAGACAGCCCTGAAGAGGTTGGGCTACCCGGAGGAACAGATAGATGGGATCCTGGGCTATATTCTGCGTAAGGATAAGAACGATTTCATAATAGACGGTAAGATAGAGGGCGCACCCTATCTGAAACCGGAACATTACCCCATATTCGATACTGCCGGCAAGTGCGGAACCGGGGAGCGGGTCATTTCTCCCGAAGGCCATGTACTTATGGTGTCGGCAATCACGCCATTGATTTCCGGTTCCATATCCAAGACGGTCAACCTGCCCAATTCCGCTACCAGGGAGGACATAGAAAGGATTCATCTGCTGGCCTATACTACCGGTACCAAGGCTATAGCCATTTATAGAGACGGTTCCAAAGCCAGTCAGCCCCTGACATCTTCCATAGAGAACGGAGAGACGAAAAGGTTGGAGGATATGACCTATCAGGAGCTTTTGGATATAGCCAGGGCCAGCAGGGAAAGGGTGGCAGTCCGAAGGAAGGCCACAGGAAGAAGGCCTGGATTTACCCACAGCGCCAAGATAGGGGATATTGAACTCTATGTAACCGTTAACTTCTATCCTGATGGCAGGATAGCGGAACTCTTTATCTCTACCGACAAGGAGGGTACCGTTGTAAAGGGCTTGTTGGCTTCCCTGTCAAAAGCCATATCCAACATGCTGCAATACAATATCCCTCCCCAGGAGATTTCCAGGATGCTCAGGGGACAGCAGTACGAGCCATCGGGCTTTGTCAGCCGTCATCCCTATATCAAGCATGCATCATCAATATCGGATCTGGTAAGCAAAATCATCGACATCGAGCTGGGTAACTTCTCAAGATGTGAGGCAAAGCCCGGTATGGATGGGGATGTCCTGTCAGCCAGGGATCTGGTCAAAGCCCCGAACAATCCGGCACCGGCCATGGCGGATACCAGCAGCTACCATGATCAGGAGGATGAACTGGGCGAACGCATCTATGGTGAGGTTTGTGCCAATTGCGGCAGTATCAGGCTGAGAAGGAACGGCACCTGCAAGGTATGCGAGGAATGTGGCGCTACAACGGGCTGCTCCTAATTAGGGATAATAAGTTACTGTTTGTTGATCTAAGATAATTAAGTCATATTCCGGACAATTAAATTCTGTTATATTTTAGTTCACATAAACCGCTGTAAAGTGGTTTATGTGAACATATTTTTACAGAAAAACCACTGATAAAAGTTTTGGTTTACATATAGAGACAGGGAATCTTTTTTTGCACAATCTGTGTTATAATAAATACATAAAATGTATATGTTGACGTAAATTTAAAGTTGTTCAAATAGTCTTGATTAAGATATATAATTCTTATAGAATGTCATTTTTATGGGGAGATGTGTCCCGTCAGGCAATTAACAGTAAGGTGTTACATATGACAAAAGTGAATTTTTACGAATTAGGTACTATAGAGGACCATACGTTTTAACTTATCCTTTTGTTCAACCATATTTACATAAAAAAGTGTCGGAGTGTCTGCAAGAAATATGATTAATATTCAAGTAAAATGGAGTGATGGAAATGAATGAAACCTTGAGGACCTTAAAGGAGAGAAGAAGTATCCGCCAGTATAAGAAGGAACAGATAAACGAGGAACAATTAAATCTCATCCTTGAGGCCGGAACCTATGCTCCCAGCGGTATGGGAAGACAATCCGCTATCATGGTGGTTGTGCAGGATCCGGAGCTAATCCAAAAGCTCTCCAGGCTCAATGCCAGATTCACCGGTGACCCTGACGGGGATCCCTTCTATGGGGCACCGACTGTAGTGATTGTCCTGGCAGACAGTGACGTAAATACCCATATAGAGGACGGGAGCCTGGTAATGGGCAATCTTATGAACGCCGCCTACTCCGTTGGAGTGAACTCCTGCTGGATCCACAGGGCCAGGGAGATGTTCGAAACCCCTGAAGGGAAGGAACTACTCAAGGAATGGGGAATCGAAGGAAATTATGTAGGTATAGGTAACTGTATCCTGGGATATTATGACGGGGATTATCCGGAACCAAAACCCAGGAAGGAAGGATATATCATAAGGGCATAGATAGCTACTCCTTTAGCGTGGATAAGCAAACATCCCTGGGATCTCCAGGGATGTTTTGCTTTTTATTATTATGATAGCTATTGTAGGCATACGATAGGTAAGCCGGTAATAGTTTAAGCCGTCTTAATCGAGTAGCAGGCCTGCCTTATCCTGTTATGACGTCAAAGCCGCATGGGCTTCCTTCAGCTTCTCGATAATGGATATATGCTGTGGGCACTCGGATTCGCACTGTCCACATTCTACGCAGTTGGAAGCGTCCTTGCCATCCTCTATAAAGCTCTGGTAGCGATCCTTGTAATCCTGCGACCCTTCAAACATGGAAAAGTCATTATAAAGGGCGAAGGTACCGGGGATATCAACCCCTGAAGGACAGGGCATGCAATAGTCACAGGCGGTGCATCCGACTTTGATCTTGCTCTCGTATTGAGCCTGAACCTTCTTTACCAGCTCCAACTCTTCATTGGACATGGAATTGGCTACAGCATCATCTTTGCTGAATATTTCCAGATTGTCCTTCAGCTGTTCCATGGTGCTGACACCACTGAGAATTACAGTGACTTCAGGGAAGTTATAGAGCCATCTGAATGCCCATTCTACAGGAGAGCGCTTAACTTCGAACTGATTCCACAGTTCAGCTACATCTTTGGGTACATTATGGGCAAGTTTACCGCCCCTGAGGGGTTCCATGATTACGACAGGTATGCCCTTGGATCCGGCGTAGCGCAATCCCTCCAGCCCAGCCTGGTGATTTTCATCCAGGATGTTGAGCTGGATCTGGCACATCTTCCAGTCATAGGAATCGATAATATCCTTAAATACCGGCAAATCATCGTGGAAGGAGAAGCCGGGATATTTAATCTTACCGGATTCTACTGCCTTATCGAGGAAATCCAGAACGCCCATTTCCTTTATATGTTCCCATCTGTCCTTTGAGAGGGAATGAAGCAGATAGAAATCTATGGTTTCGACTTCTAACTTAGCCAATTGCTCATCCAATATCCTCTCAAAATCTTCATAGGAATTGGTCAGCCACACAGGCAACTTGGTTGCCAGCTTAACCTTTTCCCTATACCCGTCCTTTAAAGCCTTGGCTACCAACAGTTCGCTGGCTCCGCCATGATAAGGGTAAGCGGTATCTATGTAGTTTACCCCGCTGTCAATGGCGTGACGGATCATTTTTATGGCTTCTTCCTCGTCGATTTTTGTACGATCCGTGGTACCATCCGGCTGTACCTTCAGAGGCAATCTCATACATCCAACTCCAAATGTAGATACATCAAAACCAAGATCTCCAAACTTACGATACTTCATAAAATACCTCCCTGATTGTTAAAGATACCATGAAATTGTAACTCTCCCATAATTGGAGCTATAAGTACTCATACATATATATTATACCAGAGAAAGACTCTGATTAAAAGGGGGCTTGTTTCATTGAATTATTAAAGGGTATAATATCCAGGTGACAACCGGAAAGTGACAGGAGGAGATCCAATGAAAAAAGTACTTGTGACTATGCCCCTGACGGGCCAGGGGATGGACGCCCTTAAGGGTCGTTTTAATGTAACTCACCCGGACAAGGGTAGATATACCAGGGATGAGCTTCTTGAAATCATCCATGAATTTGACGGAATTTTAGCCACAGGCATTGGAATGGATGCCGAGCTGATCAGGGCTGCCGGCAACTTAAAGATTATCAGCGTATATGGTGCAGGTTACGACAGTATTGATGTTGATGAGGCCAGCAGGCAAAATATTCTGGTAGCCAATGCACCGGAATCCGTCACGGAGTCCACTGCTGAACTGGCCTTTGGACTCATGCTGGCCACTGCCAGAAACATAGCCGCCAGGGACAGATGGCTGAGGAACAATCCAGGCTCCAGATGGGGCATGATGATGAATGAAGGCCAAAGCCTGTATGGCAAGACCCTGGGAATTGTAGGCCTGGGCCGTATCGGGAAGGCAGTTGCCCGAAGGGGCCTGGCATCCGGAATGAAGGTATTCTATTTCAATAGGAATCGGCTGGACAGGGAAGAGGAAAAAGCATTGGGTGTGGACTATCTTCCCCTGGATCAACTGCTGGAGGTATCGGATGTTGTATCCCTGCACACTCCCCTTACACCGGAGACCCGTCACCTGATAGGGGAGGAGCAGCTGGCCAGGATGAAAAAGTCCGCCTACCTCATAAATACCGCCAGAGGTGAGGTAGTCGACGAAAAAGCCCTGATCCGGCATTTGGAGCAGGGCAGCTTAGCCGGTGCAGGGCTGGATGTCTTTGAAAATGAACCCCATATTCCGCAGGAACTTCTGGAAATGGATAATGTAGTGATGACTCCTCATATCGGCACCGCCACCCATGAGGTGAGGTTGGAGATGACCAGGGAGGCCTGCCAGAATATCATAGACTTTTTCGACGGGAAGATGCCGGCTTCCGCCATCAACCCCCAGGTGTTTGAATCCCTATATCATAAATAGGTTCTTTGACGGAAACTTGGGGTCAGCCGTCATGTTGACCTTAAGCTTTCGAAGGGCATTTTCATCGGTGGGCGACTGAATATGGGTAAAATGGACCTCACAACCTGCCAGATCCTTCAGGCAGCCCAGGGCCACCTGGGCTGTGGGATTGGTGGTGGCACTGATCCCAAGGGCAATGAGGGTTTCTTCCAGGTTCAGAGCCTTGGTCTTTTCCCCAAGTATATCCCCCTTTAGCCGCTGGATGGACTCGATGACGTTGGGCGACAGGAGGTGGATGTTATCCGGTATCCCGGCCACGGTCTTGATGGCATTCAGGATCAGGCTGGATGCCGCGTCCATAAGGCAGGAGTTCTTACCCGTGACTATGGTTCCGTCCTTCAGCTCTATAGCGGCGGCGCTTAGGTTTTCGTATGTATCGTCCATGGCATCGGACCGCCTTTTGGATACAACTTCCCTGGCAGGGAGCACTACCTTCCTATCCTCCGGGTTGAGCCCCAAATTCTTCATCAACAGCTCAGCCCGGGTCAAGGTTTCCTGATCGATGGATCCTTTAATGTACTCAACGTTGTACCAAAAATATCGCCTGATTATTTCCTGTTTGGAGGCTTCCCGGACAACATCGTCCCGGATTATTCCATAGCTGGCCTTATTAACCCCCATATCCGTAGGCGACTTGTATAGGGAAGCTCCCGATGTAATCTTGTCCAAAATCCGTTTAATCACCGGAAAGATCTCAACGTCCCTGTTATAGTTAATGGCCATCTCCCCATATGACTCCAAATGAAAGGGGTCTATCATATTGAAGTCCCGAATATCAGCCGTAGCGGCCTCATAGGCGATATTTACCGGATGTTTGAGCGGGAGATTCCATATGGGGAAGGTTTCGAACTTGGCATATCCCGACTCCAAACCCATTTTGTAATCATGATAAAGCTGGGAAAGACAGGTAGCCAGCTTGCCACTGGCCGGTCCCGGTGCGGTGACGATAACCAGCTTGTTTTTAGTCTCAATATATTGATTGGAGCCATAGCCCTCATCGCTGACTATGGTATCTATATCCGCAGGATAACCCTTGGTGAAGCCGTGGGTATAAGTCCTGATTCCCTGCCGCTCCAGCTTATTCCTGAAATGAACAGCCGAGGGCTGGTTATCAAAGAGGGTAATAACCACTCCTGCGACATCCAGGTTCCATTCCCTGAAATCGTCTATCAGCTTTAAAACGTTCATATCATAGGTTATACCAAAATCGGCCCGGATCTTCTTGCGTTCGATATCCCCGGCAGCAACGCAAAGAATGATATCGGCCTTATCCTTCAGCTTGCGCAGAAGCTTTATCTTTATATTTGGATCAAACCCCGGCAGCACCCTTGAGGCATGGTAATCGTAGAAAAGCTTGCCCCCAAATTCCAGATAGAGTTTATCCTTAAAAAGGTTAACCCTTTCCAATATGGCTGCCGCCTGTTTGTCCAGATATTTTTCATTGTCAAACCCAATCTCAGTCATACAGTTGTTCCCCCTGGTCCAATCTCTAATTTTTAAATTACTAAAAAACTACCGTACTATAATACCAGACGGTTGGCTATATATACAATACCATTTTATTAGTAGAAATTAACACGGTAAATGGAAAATGTCCATTTACAAAAAGGGCATTTCATCGGTGATGGATATTCCTGACAGATATCAATATAGAATAACCATCATGCGAATAATTGAAAAAGTTTCAAAAAATCCCATTTCCCGCCGATTTATGTAGCAAGGTCATGACTCAGGTCTTTGAAACTTCGGTCAAACAGTATTTTGTGGTGATATAGTACACAAAAGCTTCATGGGTAAAATAAAAAGATATCCCCATGGATATAGCCTGATTGCGGTATCGCGATTTATTTGATATCATACTAATTATATGTCTAGCCAATAATAAAAGCAAATATTTAATAAGATATAAGGATTGATAGCATGAAAATAGAAACCTTTGATGTCATGATAGAAATACCTAAGGGAAGCAGGAATAAGTACGAATACGATCCGGTTAAGGGAGCCATACGCTTTGATCGGATGCTCTTTTCTCCGGTACATTATCCCGCTGACTACGGCTTCATACTTAATACCCTGGCCCGGGACGGGGATCCCTTGGATGCCCTGGTTTTGGTATGGGAATCAACTTTCCCCGGCTGCCTCATCGAGACCTTTCCCATAGGCCTGTTTATGATGAGGGACGAAAAGGGTGATGATGAAAAGATCCTGTGCGTTCCCAAGAACGATCCCCTGTGGAATCACATACGGAGCCTTGAGGACGTACCCCCCCATCTCCTTAGGGAAATAGAGCATTTCTTTGCCATCTACAAGGATCTGGAACACAAGGAGGTTACCATCGAGGGATGGCGGGACAAGGAAGCGGCTCTGGAGCTGATTCGGGAAACCCAGGCCCGGTTCAGAGAAGAAGGCTCAAAAAAACCGGACCACAAGAGGTTCCGGTTTAATCTCCAGGACAAGCATCCCCAACGGTAAACCAACGGCAACGGGGCTTGCAATCCAGACAGCGTGTGGCTTCGAGTTTGTCCATAGCCTTGTTGGTCCATTCAGGATCTGTCAAATGGCCCCGGCCTATGGCTACAAAATCGGCCAGCCTGTTCTCTATGATAAGGGCAGCCTCCTCGCCGGTTTTGATGTTATTCACAACAATAACGGGTATGCTTACGTGCTTATTGATTACTGTTCCACAATAGACGATCCAATTGAAGGGAAAGTTTTTCGGGGTTTCAGGCAGTGGAATATCAGGGTCTGTAATTCCTGCTGAGACATGGATCAGATCCACCCCTGCCTCCTCCAACAGCTTGGCGATCTTGATACCGTCATCCAGGGTTGGATCGTTACCCCCCATCCGATAGCCTATAATGAAGTTTTTATGGCCCAATTCCCTGCGAATGTCATGGATTATATCAAGGGCCAATTTCATGCGTTTTACAAGGTCTCCGCCGTACTCATCGGTTCTCCGATTGGTCAGACTTGATGAGAACTGGCTAAGTAAGTATCCGTGGGCCCCGTGGAGTTCTATTCCGTCGAAGCCGGCCTTTCTGGCCCTGAGCGCGGCCTGAACAAAACAATGTCTGATTTCCTCTATCTCTTCAACAGTCAATTCACAAGCTGTATTGCCTTCTACCGGGGATGGTGCTACTGGTCTGTCGGTCACCGATGTGGGACTCTTTATCCCCGCATGGTGGATCTGGATCATGACCACTGCTCCATACTGATGGCAAGCATCAACTATGGCTTTTAGTCCCGGGATATGTTCATCGGACCATATTCCCAGCTGGTCGTTGGACAACCTGCCCTCCGGATGCACACATGCGGCTTCTACTATTATTAATCCAGTACCGCCCTTGGCCCTGGCCATATAATGATCTATATGCTGTTGGGTTACCAGCCCATCATTTCCTGCCCTACCAAAATAGACCATAGGGGGCATAACTACCCTGTTCCGGATATTTTTCCCCTTTATGGTTATGGGTAAGAACATACGATTTTTCAAAGTCTAACGCCTCCAATCTTTTACCTCCCATCTTATATTTTATAATGGATATCCTGATATAGCAACAATTGTTTTATACAAAAAAGGACAGTCAGTCCCTTGGGCCGGCCGGTTCCTCCTGCCATTATTTAGCATATTGACCCATATCCTGTGGGATTTCAGGGGCTGGGGAAGAGGATGTCCCAGGTATTGCTCATCCATTGTCTGATAATCCTTTGAAGGTTGGAGGTAAAGGAATTCTCCCTTACATCGGAAGCCGTGTATATATCCTTTGATAAGGTGAAGTTGTTTCCCAGGGAGATATTTATAGTCCCAACCCTGGTGTTTGCAGTAACAGGGGCTCTAAGGGATTCCGGATGCTTAAGGGTTATGGAGACCTGCTCACGCTCCTCATCGGTTAAGGGGACGGAGATATCATCCTTGACGATCAGTTCCACCTCTTTCTTAAAGCCGTTTTTTACAGGTATGCTGCCTACCCTTTCTCCCTGGGAAAACAGGGGAGTCATCTGGTATTCCCTGAAACCGTAGTCCAGTATGGCTGCGCTGTCCTCAAACCAGGGCTGGCAGTTTAGTACTACGGCCACCAGCTGCATTCCGTCCCGCAGGGCTGCCGAGGCAAGGCATCTTCTGGCGGCCTTGGTATACCCGGTCTTTATGCCGTTTGCGCCCTTATAGTCCCAGAGCAGGGCGTTTTTGTTCATAAGTACCCTGTCCCAGGGCTGGTCCTGCCAGGGAATCCTATGGTATCTGGTGGACACGATCTCACGGAAGGTGGAGTTTTTCATGGCATAAGCCGAAATCAGGGCTAAATCATAAGCAGTGGTATAATGCTGCTCATGATGGAGGCCGTGGGGGTTCATAAAGTTGGTGTTCATGGCTCCGAGCTCCCTGGCCTTCTTGTTCATCATCATGGCAAAATCCTCTACGGATCCGGCTATATGCTCTGCAATGGCAGTTGCGGCATCGTTGCCGGACCTTAGCATAAGACCATACAGGAGCTGTTCCATGGTCAACTCTTCACCTGCAACCAGGTACAGGGAAGAGCCCTCTATCCCCGAGGCCTGGGGAGAGATCTTAACAACATCCGAGGGGTGAGTGTTTTCAATGGCCAGAATGGCGGTCATTATCTTGGTGGTGCTGGCCATGGGCAACTTCTCATGAGGATTCTTTTCATACAAGACCCTGCCTGATTCCACTTCCATCAGGACTGCAGCCCTGGCCGAGTTTTCCGGTGGGGCCCCCATGGACGGGGTCCATATATATAATGAAGACATAACTTGCAATATAATTAGGACTGTAACAACTCTTCTCATAAACTTCCTCCTGATTTTTGCGTAATTCTTTGGTCCAATTGAATACTTTGATCCGATTAAATGCAAAGTACATTACCTGGGATTATTCATCAATACGGGAAGTACCCACGTAAAAAAAACCCCAGGTTAGCATAAGGATATTATTTGTTTATGGAAGAAAATCATTCAGAAAAGGAAAGGACCCATCCATTGTCGGTGGATAGGTCCTTTCCTATGGTAGAAATGATATGATTAAAACTTTTGTGCTAGTCAATCATATGCCGGTAATGGCTATTGATCGCTTTACTACCATCATAAAAGTTACGGCATCGTTGAAGTTTCAAAAAAATCTATTATAGTTTTTAGTCAGCAAACGTTAATGATAATGTATTTTTTGAAACTTC
>ERZ773359.905-NODE-905-length-42457-cov-12.113344_pt1 | contig 42457 bp, 45 predicted proteins | sample MGYA00374955_ERZ773359 | MGnify/ENA primary metagenome ERZ773359 (study PRJEB29098, sample SAMN04486028) | biogas fermenter metagenome | study: EMG produced TPA metagenomics assembly of the Biogas fermentation microbial communities from Germany - Plant 4 DNA1...
TTTATTATTTTCCCTCCCAACCTAACGTGTACTCGCAACCATGGATCAAATGGTAACCCGTCTTCTCTTCTCCATTTTATATAACTATCTATCGATGCTAAGGGATATTCACTTTTAAAAATAGGCCTAACCGGTGTAGTTACATATTTAAAACCATTATCACGGGCAAGAAATATCATTTCTTTTAATACCAGAGAGCTGATTCCCTTACCTTGATGTTTTTTACTTACCGCAATTTGAAGACCATTCAAAGTATTTGCTCTAATGTTATTCAATTTATCATTAATACCTTTTTCCAATACCCAATCCCAACCTTTATCTGGTAATTTCTCAAAGGATTTATTCCAATAATAGGGTATACAATTTGCTATGCCTATAACCTCATCATCGGCCATCAAAGAAATTTGAAACTCTGGGAATAGCTCAAATAATTTAGGCCAATTCGCATTAGAAACCGGATCATGAAGCATAAATTCTGGCCATAATTCCGATGTAATTTCATCCTGTATCTTTTCCTGCTCAGGTATATTTTTCAATACTTTATATTGCATACATATTTTCCCCTTATTTCATTATCCGGTTAGGATTAAAGCAACATTAATCAAGTATTATCTTATCTTGAGTAGTATTCCACCTGACGAATTGCGGATAAAAGTAGTTGCCAGGGGTAATTTGGACAAATGAAATGAGCCATATAGTTTGTATTCGATCCAATATTACCTCCAAACACCCAAAGTCCTCTTTAAGAGCAACGTGTATCGGCCTTTTCTCTCTAAAGCCCCTGACATAGATTAACATTTGTTTCACATTTTCAACTGATGAAAGAATTACTGCAACTTTTTCCTGGATTGCGATGACAGGCGGCTTTTGTCTTTGCGAGGTCTTTTGGCTTGTATATAATTTCCCTTTTGAGCATTATACCATAATAAAATTTAATGGCATTTATAGCCTCTTATCGTAGACTACCATCCAGTTTTAGTGGTACATAAATTGTTTAGATTATGTCCTATAATCCTTCAGCTAATTGGGAATGAAATTAGAAGAGGAAAAGTCCGGTTTTACTTGCTATTCAGAAATTTGAGAATGGGCAATCTCGGTAATTTTAGACATCCTGGGTCAGCATAAACACTCGCTCTCTCCCCCGGAAGGGTGAGGGAAAGAAAAAAGGAATCGAGGAAGAGGTCTATTATTCCCGAAATCTTTTGTCGGGAATCCAGAGGCTCTTACCCTTAAATAATATGGATTCCTGATAGAACCATTCAGGAATGACGGACAAGGGGATGATAGAGACATTCAGGAATGGCAACACGGAGTGTTTTTCCTCCGTATTATTTTTGCTCTCTTTCCCTTTCTTTTGGGGGTTATAGGGGGATTAGTTCCCCCTTATAGTCAGTATGGCCTTATCTTTTCTGAAAGCATCCTCACCCGAGCAGCAATGTTTTCCTGATGAGCAAAAACTAAAGAACCCGCCGCTATAATGGAGGCACCACAAGAAGCCAGATACTCAATGTTCTGGTCATTCACGCCTCCATCAATTTCAATTTCGGTAGATAAACCTCTTCTTCTTATCTCCTGGCGAAGAGAAGCGATTTTATCTTCCATACCCGGGATAAACTTCTGCCCCCCAAAACCAGGATGAACGGTCATCAGATGCACATAATAAAGCTTATCCAGAATGGGACTTAAACACTGCCAGGGAGTTCCGGGAGCCAGTGCTACCCCGGGTTTACCCCCATATTCTACAATCTCGTCTACTATCAAGCTATAATCGGCTGATGCTTCTAAATGGAAGCTAATCATATCTGCTCCCTCCCGAACAAAATCAGCAATGTAAAGACGAGGGTTATCGGTCATAAGATGGACATCTATAGTTACCCGGGGTAAAATTTTTCTCACCGCTTTCAAAATAGGAAGTCCAAAAGTAAAGTTAGGAACAAAATGTCCATCCATTACATCTACATGAATTATTTCTGCTCCTCCCTCCTCGGCAGCTAACAACTCTTCCCGGAGTTGAGAGAAATCACAAGATAGAATAGAAGGAGCCAGTTTAGCCATGAATTTTCCTCCTCATATCAATTAAAGAGTTTTATCCCAGTAGTAATAACCATTAAGGTAAATAACTACTTTACCTTCACCTTTTGTGGTAGTGGTTAACTCCACCATTTCTTCCCCTTGATGCTCTCTTTCATAAACCACTCGCTCACCCAGCTCATCAGTTACCACCACCTCAACTTTAATGGGGCTTCGAGAACTGGGTAAAACAAACCTTAAACTTAGCTCTTTCAATCCTGCTTCCTCTTCTTCAGCTTTAGTCACCTGAAGATGAATTTTTTCTCCCGGTTCAACCTCTTCTCCCGGAGCAGGGCTCTGTCTCATCACTACGCCATCGTCTTTTCCTTTTACCGCTATTTCTTCCACGTTTCCCACGGTGAGGTTGCTCTGAGCCAGTAATCTTTTAGCTTCCTCGAGGCGCAGTCCTACCAGATCCGGAACAACAACTAAATTAAACTCTTCAGCTTCGCCCTTCCCTTTGCTCACGAGAAGGCTTACCGCACTACCTTTCGCCACTTCGCTTTCTGGAGGAGGATTTTGAGAAACTACATAACCCGCAGGAATGCTATCATGTGTTATTTCTGCCACCCTCTCTAGCTTCAAGCCACTACTTTCAATAAGACTTTGTGCTTCTTCTAACCCCATCTGCCGAACATCGGGAACAGAAACAGAACCAGAAGCGGAAACAGAAGTAGAGGTAGAAGGGGAAGAAGAGCCACCGGTAGCTACACTTCCTCCTTCTGCTATTATATCTCCTCCGTTGATTACCAATTTTACCCGATGATTCTTTTTTACTTCTACTCCCGGGGGAGGGTCTTGTTGAATAACCCAGCTGGAAGGAAATTCCGGATTATTTTCTATTCTCTTTATCTCTGCCTGTAAACCAAGCTGGGATATCTGATTGATAGCCTCTACCAGGCTCTGGTTGCGAAAATCAGGTAAGGATATAGTACCGCTTGTAAGATAATATTGAAAAAAAATCAAGCCTAAATAAACACTGAGCGCTAATCCCCCACCAAAAATAAGAGCGTAAGCAAAAACTCTAAGTATAAAAGAACTCCAGTTCTCTCTTTTTGTCTCCTTCATTTTTTTCTCCAGGCTGCAACAAAAAATCCATCACTATTGAATTGGTGAGGCCAGATTATCATTTCCTCTTCTCCTTTTCCCAAACCCACTTTTTCCCACTCTTTTCCCGCATTTAATTCCCACTCTTTTACTACTTTCTGAGTTTCTTTTTTAGTAATACTGCAAACACAGTATACCATTACTCCTCCTTTTTTTACCAAAGAAGAAGCAGAAAGAAGAAGAGAAAATTGCTGACGAGATAAATCTTCTAAATCCGGGTTTTTCAGTAATATTTCGGGGTTTCGACGGATAGTTCCCCACCCTGAACAAGGAGCATCCACCAGCACCAGATCAGCAGTGGAAAAAAAATCACGGGGAGGGCGAAGAGTATCCACCACCATAGGTTTAATTTTACCAAGATTAAATAGAGAAATAAATTTAGAAAGAGTCCTCACCTTGCCCTCTTTTTTATCCCAGGCAAAAACCTCTCCCCCGGATAAGTATTGAGCCATAGTTAAAGCCTTTCCCCCTGTTCCGCAGCAGACATCTATTATTCTTCCCCGGATAAAGGGGCTGATGGTTTTGACCACCAGCTGAGAACCCAAATCCTGAGGGTAAAACAGCCCTTCCTGATACTCAGGAAGGGCCAGAAGAGTAGAGTAATCAGCATCCACCTCCAAAGCCCCCGGAAGCACAGTTTTACTGCTTTCTATTCCTTTTTCTCTCCATCTTTCCCTCAGCTCATCTTCTCCAATTTTCAAGGTATTCACACGCACATAGAGAGGAGGAGGAAGAGATAAAGATTTTTTTAGCAATTTTAAGTCCTCTTCCCCTATCCAGCTTTTCCACTCTTCTTCTAAAAAAGGAGGGAGCTCCATCCCTTCCTCTTCCAGAATAGCAGAATAATAGTCTCTCTTTCTCGCTATTTTCCGCAGAACAGCGTTAACCAGGGCAGTAAATTCCGCTCCTGTGTCTTTTGTAATTTCCACCACTTCGTTCACTACAGCAAAAGAGGGAGAAGAATGGAACAGAAGCTCTGCCACCCCTATACGCAAGAGGTTTTGAATAGCCATAGGAAGCTTTCCCCACCTGGGTAAATACTCCTTAAGCACTCCATCTATAAACGATTGATGCTTTACTATGTTTCGCAATAGACTAACCAGCCAGCCCCGGTCTTTTTCAGTATAATTTCTCTTTTTAATCCATCGACTGTATTCGGCATCTAAAAAAGAAACTCGACCGGTGTAAAGACGGTTGAGAATCTGCAGGGCATCTCTTCTTCGGTAATCAATCACTCAATCCCTGCTCCCCCGCAGGAGCACCAATCGCAAGAGTTGCAGTGCAGCCATCGCAGTAGCAGCCACATAGGTAAGAGCAGCAGCGTTCAACATCTGTTTAATATAAGGTTTTTCTTCCGCCGTTACCAATCCTGCTTTATCTAAGACAAGATATGCCCTGGAACTGGCATTGTATTCCACCGGTAAAGTTACCAGCTGAAAAAGAACTGCCAGACTGAAAAAGATAATGCCAATATTCATAAGAGCGGGAAGATAAAAAATCAAACCAATCAAAAAGAGAGGCAAAGCTAATTGTGAACCAAAGCTCGCCACCGGAACGAGTGCAGAGCGGAAAGCAAAAGCGGGATATTGTTCCCTCTTTTGCAGAACATGTCCCACCTCGTGAGCTACAATGCTGTAATCAGCAATAGATGAACCATTGGCCACCGCCTGTGAGAGACGCAATACCTCTCGAGTGGGGTCATAATGGTCAGTTAACGCTCCTGGTATTTCCTCCACTTTAACTCTTAATCCTAAACTCTCCACCAGCATCTCCGCTACTTCTCTGCCAGTCAATCCTGCACTGGCTCTCTTTTTAGATAGCTTAGAATAAGCACTACTCACTTTAGCCTGCGCATAAAAAGCAAGAATGAGTGCAGGAATTAAAAGAATAAACGTGTAATCAAAGAACATATCGTTCACCTCCTACAGTAATTGTTCTCCTTCTCTCAAATGGTATCCACAACAAAACTCTCGAGAAGTCATAACTTGTCGGCTCTCCGGTTGCACTTCCTCAACTAACACTCCTCCCTCTCCCGCAGCCACTACAAATCCCTGAGGATTAATTTCCACCACTGTTCCCGGAGGAGCAGAAACTCCCTCTTTTGAATTAGCTTTTAAAATTTTAATTCTCCTATCGTGGAAATAAGTATAAGCCCCCGGGTAAGGAGAGAAAGCTCGAACCTGATTCACTATGTTAACAGCGCTATCTTCCCAGTTTATCCTGGCTTTTTCCTTTTTCAATATAGGAGCATAAGAAACTTCTCCCTCTTGAGGACGAGGGGCAATCTCTCCTCTTGCCCAGCGGGGTAAGGTTTCTACTAAAAGCTTTCCTCCCTCTTTCCCCAACTTCTCAGTTAAAGATTGATAGTTATCCTCTCTCTCTATTTCCACTTTCTTCTGAGCCAATATAGGACCGGTATCTACTCCTTCATCCATGAGCATAATGGTAACCCCCGTTTCTTTCTCTCCCTGAAGAAGAGCAGAGCGGATGGGGTCTGGCCCTCTAAAGGAAGGAAGGAGGGAAGCATGAACATTTATCGCCCCCCGGGGAGGAATAGACAACAAATCCCGGCGCAAAATCTGCCCATAGGCAGCTACTATTATAACTTCTGGAGAAACACAGCGCAAAATGTCTAAAAACTCCGGAGCGTTCACTCGCTCCGGTTGCCAGATGGTTAGCCCTTCCTCTTCTGCCTTTTTCTTAACTGGAGAGGGACGTAATTTTCTCCCCCTTCCCGCCGGGCGATCCACTTTAGTCACCACTCCCAGTATATTATTCTCTTCTTTCTTTAGAAGTTCCTCCAGCACCAGGACGGCAAAAGAGGAAGTCCCCATAAAAACTATCTTCAAGTTTTATTCCTCCGCTACAGAAATTCTTTTCAACTTATTCCGGATGAGCAAACGCCGAGCAGGGCTCAATCGGTCTACAAACAAGATTCCATCCAGATGGTCAATTTCGTGCTGTAAAATACGAGCTAAGAGCCCTTCCCCTTCTATGGTAATTTCCTTTCCTTCTAAATCCCAGCCTTTTACCACTACTTTTTTCGCTCTTTCCACCTGGTCATAGATATCGGGAAAGCTCAAACACCCTTCCTCATCCTTTTCTCTTTCCTCGCTCAGGTGTACTATCTGAGGGTTAATGAGAACCTGGTCTTTTTGCTCTTCGGGATTGGTAAAAGTTATAATGCGCCACAAAACTCCCACCTGGTTTGCCGCCAACCCCACTCCTTTTGCAAGACGCATGGTCTCTTTCATATCCTGAGCCAGATTCCACACTTCTTGATTTACATTTTCGATGGGTTGTGCTTTCTCTCTTAATACAGGACTGCCATAAGTTTTTATTTCCCTGATTGCCAACTAACTTCACCCCTTTTTCAAAATTCTACTTCTATCCGCCATTCTCCTTTTCTTTTCCCTTCTCGAGAAAAAAACTGAGAAACCACATTAAATACTTCCTCCGCTCTCTCCCGGGTATAATGTATAGTTATCTCCTCGCTTTCTTCTCCCCACTTTCTCCCCTGAGCCGGAAAAGGACCACCTACTTCTATACCCTTCTCTTCTAAAGAGCTCTTTAACTTTCTTAAAACCAATTCATCTTTCCCTCTATTCCTATATCTTTTTACCACGCGAGCCAGTACCCCATAAGGGGGATAGCCTAAAATCTTTCTTTTTTCTAAAAGAGGGGGGTAAAAATCACGAGGTGGCTGCAAAAACTGACTCATTTCTTTTTCCATCCCTTTTCTCCCTTGAATAAAAATCCGGGGTGGAACAGGAGAAGCAAGGCCTAAGAGAGCCTGTATCCGTTGCAGACTCAAATAAAATTCTTCTTTAGCATTTATATCAGGAAGATACAGCCAGTCCTCCAGCGACCAGATAACTAAAAGAGATGCCCCCTGCAGTATTTCTTCCCGTAGAAGTAAAGAAGTGCCCACCAGGATGGAAGAAGAAAGAGGTTCTTCCGCTTCTCCTTCTTTTTCTGAATCAATAACCACTACTTGCTGATGAGAAAAGGCTTTCTTCATCTCTTCTCCTACTTTTTCCACTCCCTCTCCCCATCCCTCCAGCCATACTCCTCCACATCGAGGGCAGAATAAATCTATTTCTTCTTTTTTACCACACAGAGGACATATTAAAGATCTGGTTTCTTTATAATAGCGGAATGCCACTCCGCAGTGAGGGCAAACATAATAAAAACCGCAATCTCGACAGCCCAGAGCCGGGGTATAGCCTCTCTTCTGTACCCAGATTAAAACTCTGCCTTTTTCATTTAACACCTGGAGAATAGCTTTTCGCACCGAAAAAGTTAAAGAAGATCCCCACTTTTTTTCATAAGAAATTAAATTAACGGGAGGAGCAGAAGCCCGGGAGAGAACAGGAAAATCTCTCTTTCGGAACTCTTGAGTGCTCAGAAAATGATACATAGAAAGAGAAGGCGTGATGCCCACTACTTCTAAACTTCCTCCTTTAATCTTAACTTTTTCATGAAGGAGTCGAAAAGTGTCATGGAAAGGAGGACGGTCGGAATAATGCCCTTTATCTTCTGGATCAAAAACCACATGGTAATAAAGGTCTCGGGCGGGCAAAAATATGCTTCCTCGAGTGCCCAGAATTAAATCGAAATCTCCCTCTTCCGCCAGTTTATAAGCCAGAAACCTCCGGCGAGAGGCGAGCCGACTATCGTATTTTATCACTCTCAATTGAGGAAACTGGTTTTCAACAAAAGAGGTGAAATAATCAAGCGCTCTAAAGTCGGGAAACACGAGAAGGGCTTTCCGATTCTCTTCTTGCATTTTTTCCACAAAGGAAAGAAGAAAGCTCTCCCGCTCCTTACGGGTAGCGATAGACCACCAGCCTGAATCTTTTCGAGGATAAGTGGTTTCTGCTACCTCAAGAGTTTCTTCCTCCCGGCGCAAAACCCCATTTTTTATCAACTTCTCCCATTTTTTCTTTTTTCTGCCAAATTTCTCCTGAAAAATAAAAAAATTCATTCCCTGAGGAGGAATACTAAAGCTCTCTTCAGATGCCTCAGTGTGAGAGCCAGGAAAAACTCTCTTACCAGCCGAATCCCAAAAAGAAGGCAAAAGTGCCGGAGTAAAAAAAGAAAGCATCATTCCCCAGGGAGTTAAATAAAGCTGAGAAAGAATTTTGGTCCACAGCAACCCTCCTGCACCTAAAGGAGCAACAGGAGCCAATCGCAATATTTCTTTTATCTCTAACCCCGGAGGAGATTCTTCCTGTAAAGCCACTACCCATCCCAGAAGCCGGCGATTTTTAAACTCCACCTCTACCAGGCTCCCCACTTGAATTTTCCCTGCGAGAGAAGGAGGAATTAGATAAGAAAACTCAGAAAAAAGAGGAAGAGGCAAAGCAAGCAAGGCAAAATGTGCATTCATCCCCGGAAGTGGTCAAAAAGGTAGGAAACTATTTCCTCTGCTAAATCTCTTTTATCTAAAAGAGGTAATTCTTTTTCTCCTCCCCGGCAGTCTACTATCCAGGCTTTATTAGTAGAGGTCTCAAATCCACTCTCTCCGCAAGCGATGAGGTTAGCCACTATTATATCTGCGTTCTTCTTTTGCAATTTTTTCCGGGCCTCTTCTTGAGGATTATCTGTTTCAGCACAGAAACCTACCACTATTTTATTCCCTTTGTTTTTAGCTAACTCAGATAGAATATCAGGGTTTTTAACTAAGGTAAGAGTTAACTCTTCTTTCCCCTCTTTCTTAATTTTAGAAGGAGAAAAGGAAAGAGGGCGAAAGTCAGAAACTGCAGCGTTCATAAATAAAATATCACTATTCCCCCACTCTCTTTTTAGTGCAATTTCCATCTCCTGCGCGGTTTCTACTCTCTCTATCTCCACCCCGGAGGGAAGACGAGAAGAGACATTGCCCACCACCATTTTTACCTCTCCCCCACAGGCTCGCGCGAGTGACGCCAGAGCTCCTCCCATAAAACCACTGGCCGGGTTAGAAATAAACCGGGCCGGGTCTAACCACTCTCGGGTGGCTCCAGCACTGATTAAAACTTTCTTCCCCTGGAATTCCGTGCGGGGATAAAGATGATAAAAAATTCCCTCCACTAATTCCTCGAGCTCCGGCAACCTTCCTTCTCCTTCTTCTCCACAGGCCAGACTTCCTGAAGCAGGATAAATCACTTTCATCCCCCGGCTCACAACTTTTTCCAGGTTATCCTGCACCACCGGGTTTTTCCACATGGTAACATTCATAGCGGGAGCTAAAATAACTTTGCTCGGGTCTACTAAAAGAATGGTGCTCAAAAGGTCGTCGCCAATACCAGAAGCCGCCTTTCCCAGAATATTGGCAGTGGCCGGAACAACGATTACAGCATCGCTTTCCCTCACCAGGTCAATATGGAGGATTTCCCCTCCCCCTTCAAAGAGACCAACATAAGCTCTCTCTCTCGTCACTGCCTCAAAAGAGCTCTTACCCACCAGAGATAGAGCATTTTCAGTCAAACAGGTTTTTACCCGGGCACCAGCTTTGGTGAAATAGCTGGCCAGGCTTATAGCCTTAAAAGCCGCTATCCCTCCCGTTACTCCCAGGACAATCTTTTTCCCTTTCCAGAATTGGGTGGGATGATAAACAATCATTCTTCTACAAATTCAAAGCTGATTTTCCCGGCGCTTAATTCCTCGAGAGCAACAAATAGAGGACTATGAGCCTCTTTTAGTTCTACAAGAGGTACAGCACCTTCGTTTAATTGCTTGGCTCTTTTGGCTATCACTATAGCAAGAATATATATATTACCTACTTTTTGAACCAGTTCATCAATAGAAAGCATTTTCTCACCTCACCTTATCCTACATCTCTCAGCAATAATTATGGAACGAAGCTTATCCACTGCTTCTTCCAGAACATCGTTAACCACTAAATAATTGTAATCCCTGATGGATTGCATCTCAAGATGGGCATTAGTCATACGCAATAGAATCTCATCTTCCGGGTCAGAATTCCTCTCCCTGAGCCTCTGTTCTAAAGTTTTAAGAGAAGGAGGAGCAATAAAAATGAAAATCCCGTCCGGACAATTCTTCTTTACCTGTTTTGCTCCCTGGACATCAATTTCTAAAATCACATCAAATCCTTCCTTTAGCCATTCTTCCACCTGACGGCGAGGAGTACCATAGTAGTTACCGTGAACTTTTGCCCACTCAATAAACTCCCCTTTTTCCTTCATTTCCTCAAAAGTTTCCATATCTACAAAATAGTAATCCACTCCTTCTTTTTCATCCCGGCGAGGGGCACGGGAAGTGTAGGAAATAGAATACTTCAGAGCCGGACACCTCTTCATCACTTCTTTTCGAAGAGTGCTTTTACCCACCCCCGATGGTCCAGAGAGGACAAAGAGTAATCCGCTCATCATTCACTCCACATTGCGAACCTGTTCCCACATTTTCTCTATTGTCGTCTTCATTTCCACCACTAAAGACGAAACCTCTACCTGACAGGATTTCGAGCCCATAGTATTAACCTCTCGATTCATTTCCTGAAGAATAAATTCCAACTCTCTACCTATTGATTTGTTTTGAGAAAGGAGCTTATTCATGCGATTGATATGAGCTTTCAATCTCACTATTTCTTCGTTAATGTCGCTTTTTTCCACATAAAAAATTACCTCTTGAGCCAGAAGCATTTCATCAACTTTTACTTGAGGTAAAAACTCTTCTATCCGCTGAAGTAATTTGTTGCGATAGTAAGTTTGAACCAGAGGAGCCCTCTTTTCCACTTCCTCCGTCAATCTTTCCAGCTCCTTTAACCAGAATAAAAGGTCTTCCCGAAGACGCTTTCCTTCCGCTTCTCGATAAGCAACAAGAGATTGGATAGCCTGGTCAAGAAGGGGGTAAAAATTTTCCCATTCTTCTTCCCACAGAGAGCTCTCTTCTTTAATCTGCACAATTTCCCCTACCTGCAAAAGCATAGAAAGGTCTGGTTGCTGAAGCAAACTTAACTCTTGCACAATCTTCTGGAGAGCTTTCCAGTAGGAACGAGCTAAAACCACATTAGCCTCTACCGAAAAAGCTCCTTCCCGGGGCTCAAATTCCACTCTTACTTCCACTTTCCCCCGGGAAATACGCTCCTTTACCAGACTTGTTATTTTATCTTCCCACATGCCCATCTCCCGGGGAATACGGCAACTAAGTTCCAGAAAACGGTGGTTTAAAGTTTTCAGACGAATTTTATAAAAACCTAATTCTCCTGCTCCTTCTACGTATCCAAAACCGGTCATACTTCTCATCGAATTTACGCTCCTTCTAAAATCAGGTAGGTAGAGTCTGAAATATGATACCATATTATTTAATAAGTTTAACCCTGTCAATCATTACCGAGGTTGTTTAAAACAACCACCTTTTACAAAGTATAATTCCTCATACTCAAGATGTATATCTACCTTTACAGATCTTGAACCATTCCTTAAAACTCCTTAATGATCCAAACTATAAGGAGAAAACTCCCTATTACCCCCTCTTTGTCGTCACCCCTGAATGGTTCTATCATCCCCTTGTCTCTATTCCTGAATGCCTTTATCACCCCCTTGTTCGTCACCCCTGAATGGTTCTGCGAGGGGTCCACAGTTTTAAAAACATCTGGATTCCCGATAAAAAATTTCGGGAATGACGGAGGGGGAGGTCGTCACCATGAATGATTCTATCAGGGGTCCAAAGTATTTAAAACCCAAGGAAAAAGCAAAAACGTGGATTCCCGATAAAAGATTTCGGGAATGACGGAAGGGGGAGATTCCCGATTAAGGATTTCGGGAAGGACGGCGGGAAGGAGTGTCATTCCTGAACGTATTCATCAGGAATCTAAACAATGGCGTGAGACACCCTTATGATTCCCAATGGGAGGACGGAAGGGAGGTGGATGCCTCGTTAAATTTCAGGCATGAGAGATGAGGAAACCCCTGAGAAATGACGGAAGAGAGGCGAGGTGATATAATAAAGAAAAGCCAACCAGAGCAAAAAAAGAGGACAATATGAGATGGCTCGTCTAAGCCGAAAACCGGAGATTGTTGATTTTTCACCCGCTAAGGAAGAGGAAATAGTTTCTTTGGTGGAGAGCTATGGAGACATTCTTGCTTTCTATCTCTTTGGTTCCTACCTTACTCCATTTTATACTTCCCTCTCAGACCTTGATTTTGCCCTTCTTCCTCTCCCCGAGATTGTTCTTTCCCGGGAAAAAGAGGCAGAGATTCTATCAGAGTGTTCTCGTATTGTAGGAAGCGAAGATGTAAGTCTTTTGAACCTCCGCACCACCCCTCTGACATTGACTATAAAAGTGCTCCAGGAAGGAAAGCTTTTGTTCTGTCGCAATGGGGAGCTACTTGCTGATTTCGTAGAGAGGACCATCAAGTTTTATGGAGACTGGGCAGTAGATGAGGCAAATATCCACCAGGATTTTGACTATGGTTTGCGGGAGGAGTTCGTTGGCGATTGATAAGAACAAAATAAGAACAAACTTCGTCAAAAGCTTCAATTTATGCGAGAGAACATTGCCCACCTTCGTTATTTTCAGGAGATGACTCTTGAGGAATTCTCCCGGGAGGTAATTAATGAATATGCCGCTACCCGGATGCTTCAGATAATCATTGAAGCAATGTTAGATATCTGTGCTCACATTATAGCCCGAGAAGGATGGGGATTGCCCAAAAGCTATGGTGAGCTTGTAGCGCTCGCCAGCCAGCATGACCTGATACCCCGGGAGATGAAAGAAACATACCAGTCAATGGTCCGTTTTCGCAACAGAGTGGTTCATCTCTATGATAATGTTGATAAGCAAGAAATATATGACATCATCCAGAACCACCTTGATGATTTTCAGCCTTTTATGCAAAGATTAATAGAACGCTATTTTTGAGATAGTGATCCTCGGGCACAGCTATTTCATGATATCACTGCAAAATAGCTGCGAGAGCCTAACGGCCTAAACCAAAAACTAAAAAGCAGGATAATAATACCGAGGAAAGCATCCCTCAGTGGATTCCCGATAAAAAATTTCGGGAATGACGGAAGGGGGAGATTCCCGATTAAGGATTTCGGGAACGACGGCGGGAAGGAGTGTCATTCCTGAACGTATTCATCAGGAATCTAAATTATTTAAAGACAAAAACTACCGAGGGAGAAAAACCTTCTTCAGTGCTCGCTGATGACAGTTTAAAGGACTTCCGAAAAGAGCTCACAATAATAGAAAGAGGAGAAAAGCCCAGATTTTGTGGCTAACTTATATTCTGGGAGATTTGATTTCGGAGCTGCTCGGGGTGCTTACACCTAATAAATAGTACAAATAGAGAACCAAAAAGGACTAGAAAATTCTATAATTAATAAATACTAAATACTAATAAAATAATCAAGCACAGATCAATGAACACTCTTGCTCAACTTCTAATACAGAGTTTTCTCCCCAGCCAGTGAGAATCCGGCACTTTTGAGGGTCATTATACCATCCTCCGTCGATTAAATATCGGTACTCATACTTTCCAGGAGGAAGATCGAGGGTGATGACCCAGACACCGTTTTCCTTTTCCATGGGACAAGCCCTGATATCCCAGTCGTTAAAATCCCCCACCAGATAAACCGATTTTGCCCGCGGGGCATAAACTTCAAAAATCACTTTGCACATTTCAATCCCTCCTGTGATGTTATCATGATCCTCGTAGCATCAACGGCCTCGTAATCCCGGGTCTTCAATTCTACCCGGCCCACTTTTTAAGTTTTAGTTTCCCTCCTTTTGACTTCGATCACCGAATTTTCCGAACCATACTCATTAGGAACGCGAGGAGTAGATGGGTCAGTATACCATTCTCCGTCTACAATATAGCGGTATTCATATCGTCCGTAGGGGAGCGTAAGAGTACAACTCCAGTGTCCTTTCTGGGTCTTGCGCATAGGGTGTGCTTGGGTATCCCAATCGTTAAAGCTCCCTGCCACAAAAACACTCTGAGCCTGTGGATAATCAAGCTTAAAAGTAACTCTGGGCATTCTACTTTCCCTCCTTCTTGCAAGATGAACTTTCCCTAAAACAAATAGAAATAATTACACCTTCTGCGCCAAGGGAACAAATCCTACCAGATCAATGAGGCTCTCGACTCCACGCTTGAATTGAGAGATTATCCTTTCTCTCCTTTTTAAACAACTTCTTCCCTGTTGTTTAAAACACTACCCCTTTATAAATATTCCAGGCATTATCGAGCTATAGGGGGTTTCGAACCATAGGGGGAGACTACTATTTCCCCTCTTCTTTTATCTTTTGCGGAGAGTGAAGCTACGAGACAATCTCGCTTTTTAAGTCCCGACCTATCTTTTTTGTCACCCCTGAATGCCCCTATCAGAAGTGCACAGTATTTAAAAGTGCAGATTCCCGATAAAAAATTTCGAGAATAACAAAAAAACGGGAGAGCCCCCTATAACCCCCCTTAAAGACAGACCAGAAAAACTAAAAACATAAAAAGACCGCTTAGGGAGGAAAGGCATCTTCCTCAGTACCTACGGCGCAAAATTGTAACACTAGATAGAGGAATGAAAGAGATTTTGTAATGGGTTTCGTAACCTACCATAAAGTCTAATAAAAGATAAGTAGACAGACTAATGACAGGAAGATATTACGTCAGCAAATTTCTTGGAGAAATACAATTCTTCTATCTCCCAGAAATTTGCTGCATCTCATCTAATAACACTACAAAAACTTTTACAAACTGAAATGGAGTTAATTTTGAATAACAAAGGCTAATTCAGTTAACTTTCGCTTCCATATCCCGTTTTCACACCCTGGAAAAGCACAGCAAATATAATAATTAACCCTTTGATGACTTGTTGAGGATAGGCAGGCACATTCTTTAAGTTCATAATGTTACCTATCAAACCAAGAATCAACACTCCTAACAGAGTTTTAAAAGCAGTGCCTTTGCCTCCCTTTAAACTTGCTCCACCAATGACTACCGCAGCAATGGCATCTAACTCAAGTCCTTCGCCAACTAAAGGAGAACCTACACCAGTTCGGGAAGTACTAATAATTCCGGCAACCGCCGCAAAAGCTCCCGAAATTGCATAAACAGCAAACTTATAATAAGCAACATTGATTCCTGAAAGCTTCACAGCTAACTCGTTACTACCAATTGCTTTAACCAGCCTACCAAAGATTGTATATCTAAGTATTAGATGTACAACAATAAAAATTCCCAACATTAATAAAACAGGATAAGGTATTCTCAAGAAGTATTTACTACCAAAATTCGTTAGAGTTGCGCTATCAACTATTATAGGAGCACCTTTAGAAATAATAAAAGCAAATCCTCTAGTTATAGTCATTAAAGCAAGAGTAGCAACAAAAGGCGCCATGCCTCTAAAGGAAACAAGATAGCCACTTACGCTTCCGAAGAAAGTACAAATCAAGATAGTCAAGAAAATTGACATAGGCAGAGAATAGGAATATATTGTCAAGAAGTAAGCCGAGAGAACACTTCCGAGAGCTAATTGGGAACCAACTGATAAATCAATGCCGCCGGTCAAAATAACTAGCAACATACCCATGCTTATGATGCCGGTTCCCGAAACCTGCCTCAAAAGGTTAAATATATTTCTTTCAGTAAAAAAAGCACTTGATATTAAACTAGAAATCACAATTAATATCAGCAGAATAAATTCTGTATTGTACTTCAAAAATATATCTAAGGCTTTTGCTGACCAGCCCTCACTTCTTTTCATTGTTTTTTTCCTCCCCAGTTGCCAATCTCATGATGTTTTCCTCAGTTAATTCGTCATTTTCTAATACGCCAATCATTTTACCTCTATGCATTACGGCGGCTCTGTCACACATACCTATTATCTCCATCATTTCGGAAGATATCATAATCACACCCAACCCTTGACGAGCAAGTTCGTTTATGAGTTTATAAACTTCCACCTTTGCTCCCACATCTATCCCCCGAGTAGGTTCATCAAGTATAATTAGCTTTAAATTAATTCCAAACCACTTGGCTAAAGAAACTTTTTGTTGGTTGCCCCCGCTTAAACTATTAACGGGAACATCTATGGTAGCAGCTTTCACTCGAAGCTTTTCAACTAACTGCTGGCAGAAATCCTCTTCTTCTTTGTTCTTTATAAATCCAAGCCGGCTGAGATTCTTCAAATTTGTTATCGTTATATTCTCCCTAACTGTCATATCAAGGATTACTCCTTCTTCTTTTCTGTTCTCTGGAACCATTCCTATCCCTTTTGATACAGCCTCTTTAGGGGATTTATTTTTCAATTGCTGGTTGTCCAAATAGATTATGCCAGTCTGAACTGGATCAACTCCAAAAATGGCCTTAGCAATTTCTGTTCTGCCGCTACCTACTAATCCTGCAATACCGAAGACTTCTCCAGCCTTAACTGTAAAAGATACATTTTCGACTTTGTCATTATTCAAGTTTTCTATTTTAAATATTTCCTCTCCGGTTGGGATGTCTCTTTGGGGATACATATCGGTTATTCTTCGACCAATCATCAAGTTTATAATATTGTCTTTGCCCATTTCCTTTGGCGTACCTGTCCCTGTAACCTCACCATCTTTAAGAACAGTTATTTGATCGGCTATCTCTAAAACTTCTTCCAACCTATGAGAAATATATATTATACTTACTCCCTTTTTCTTAAGATTTTTCAAAATCTCAAATAACGTTTTAACCTCTCTAGGAGCTAAAACAGCAGTCGGCTCGTCTAATATTAGTACTCTCGCATCATGAGATAAGGCCTTACAGATTTCTACTACCTGTTGGTGAGCAACACTGAGATTACCAGCGATTGTTTTAGGGTTTAGACTAAAACCTATACTTTGAATCAATTCCTCCGCTTTTTGATTTAATTTCGACCACTGTATAATTCCATTGCGTACTGGTAAATTGCCCAAAAATATGTTCTCAGCAACTGTTAAATCAGGAACGATGGTCAGCTCTTGATAAATAATGTTTATTCCTATATTTCTTCCTTTTTGGGGACTGTTAATTTCAACCGGTCTACCATCAATTAATATTTCTCCTTCATCTTTGGTATACGCTCCTGACAAAATCTTCATCAATGTTGATTTTCCCGCTCCATTTTCTCCCACCAGAGCCATAATTTCGCCTGGGTTTACTTTGAACGTAACCCTTTTTAGTGCTTGCACACCACCAAAAGATTTGCTTATGTTATTCATTTCTATTCTATAAGTAACCATCCTAACCTACCCCTACTAATAATCTTCCCTAAGCCATCCAAAAGAAGAAAAAAAGAACCCAGAAGGTTTGACAACTGATAATCTAAGATTAAAACCTGTCAACATTTTTAAACTTAAAATAGCTAAAGTGTAAATTTTGTCTAAAAAAGCAACCATTTTAAACTATAACTTCTAAACTTTGATTTGGGAAGAAGGGAATACCGATCTCAACATGTAAGCGATAATCGGTTTTTTAAAAAACCGATTATCGCTTAAGCTATTGATTTTTATTATTTAAAATATTGCGTTCGGATCATAGTATTGATCTACGTTCTCCTTTGTAATGCAGATGGCAGGAGTATAAGTAACTTTAGGATACTCTTTCTCTTCTCCCTTAGCAATTTCTACAGCAATTTCCACAGCCATGTGCGCTGTCAAAACCGGGCTATTCATACCAGTAGCACCGTATTTACCCTCTTTTATCAATTGAAGTGCCTCTTTTTGGCCATCAGCTGCAGCACAAATAATAATGTCTTTCATTGGCGTGAGCCCTGCATTTTCAATAGCTCTCATAGCACCTAGCGCCATGCTATCGTTCTCAGCTAAAAGCACATTAACATCAGGATGGGCAACAAGAATGTCTTCCATTGCTTCAAGTCCACCTTCATGCTGCCAGTTGCCCCATCCCTGGGCAAGGATATCAAAGCCAGCTTGACCCTTGGATCTTAATTGTTCCTCAAGTATCCCTTTAAACACACCATTTCTGCGGGCTTTTCCAACAGGATTGCCCTTAGCTCCGCTTATGAGAGCCATTTTTATTCTTTGCCCGGGCATAAGCCTACTCATTTCCTGAACCAACCATTCACCCACTTTTTCCCCGTTTTCATCATTGTTAGATTGAACTGTGGTAACAAAGTCAGCTGAAGGGTCGATTGAGCTATCAATAATTATCACCGGTACACCAGCAGCAGTAGCTTTCTTAGTAGCCGGCACTAATCCTTTGGGGTCTTTTGGATTTAAAATGAGTACATCAATACCCTGAGATAACAAATCCTCTACGTCTCCTAGTTGCTTAACCATATCATCCTGAGCATCAATCGCAACTAACTTTACGCCTAGCTCTTCAGCCTTTGCCTTAGCTGCTTCAACTTGTGCCTTAAAATACGGGGCACCTAGGGTGTATTGAGAAAAACCAATTGTGATTCCACTCTCGTCCTTTGCTACGGCTGAAACAGCAAAACTTAGCAAAGTTACTGCCATTAACAAGGCTACGATTAATCTAACTTTTTTCATCATGTTCCTCCCTTTCATAAAATTGGACCGGTAAGCTTACCATTGCAAATATGCTATCTAATTTACTTATATAAGTCAAGAGGTAAATACCAGAAGATAATATCAACTTATTATAGAGTATTTTTCCTTCTGTTATTAGATTTTAAGACTCTCTATCAGTAGTAGATAGCATAGAAAGTTATTTACAAATGAACAAAAGAGGCTTATGTGTTAATCGTTAAGACAACTTACAACGAGCGAGAAGAGAACCTTTGACTCGCTCCGAGGTAAAACAGAGCCTCTACAAACCTTCTTAAATTTCTGAGACATAATTTACTGTTAAGTTTTTAAAGTAATAAATTTTCTAAGAAAGAACCCATCGGGTGTAAGCCCCACCCGATGGGTTATATTTCCACCTCAAAACCTAACTTTTAAACCCATTCCCCATTAGCTCTTCAAGTAGTTGCTCCTGAGTGATGATTTCTTTTGTCAGGACTTCAAAATTTTAGCTGTCCGATTTAAGCTCTTTTTGCTTTAATCAGTCTGCTACTTAGGGGTAGTAAAGTACTCCTGTAAAACTGTCACTCTTTCCATCCTCCCATCGCCCGGTTACAGTGGTTTCAGCGTAATCGAATAGTGGACTATATGAAAGGTAGCCACTCTCTTCAGCATAGTACCCGGGCAGAATCATTCCCAAAGAGGGTTGGGTTTCTGCATAACAATACCCTCCCATACCGCACACCTTGACTGTAATGTTCTCTACGTAGAAATACATATTCGTCCTATTATGCATTTTAAGAGTGCATAGCATCTTGTCTCCATAAACTCCTTTCACCTCCCAAGTAATGTCAATTTGTCTTGGTGATTCAGGAGCCGCTCCACATCCTGCCAAGAATATAGCCATTAGCAGAATGGCAATGTAGAAATATACTGTTTTACTATATTGTTTTAGAAAAACCATCTTTAAAAACCCTCCTTTTTTATTTAATTCCCCTTATTCTCTTTTTCTCAAAGAGGTTTAGAGGGGAACTTTTCTCGTGTTCTCTTTTTAAGTCTTCCTGATTTAAGCTTAAATAACGTTTGGTCATAGTTAAGTCAGTGTGTCCCAAAACGAATTCTCTGTAAAGCGAAAGGGCTCATCCCCTCTCTTAAAGAGTATAGCGTAAGAGTATGCCTTAAGTCATGGGCGTTACTTTATAGCCTAACTTTTTACTGTATTTGGCTAATATATGAGACCAAGAGCTCACCTGTAATGGCTTTCCGTCCTAGCTACAAAATACTAGGACACTTTCTCTCCAGGAATTAGGGCGAACAGAGAGAAGTTTTTTTAAGCCACAGACAAGTTAAAGGAGAAAGAGACTTCTTGTGGTCTTATTCCTGTGTCTAAAGTAAGGAGAATTAAAGTATAAATTTTCTGTTCAGGTAGTTTTAAAAGCTTTTCCACAACTTCTTTAGGAATTGTTCTAGCTTTCCCCTCTTCTTTTATCTTTTTGAAGGTTATAGGATTTGCTGGAATAGCTCCTTGTCCTACAAGGTAGCGAAAGAAAGCTTTAAGAGTTTTTTGTCGAGTGTTAAAGGTAGCGGGGGCAATGTTTTCAGTAAAATACTCTTTTACTCTCTTTTGAATACTTTCCCAATCCTCAAGGTTTGCCCTATTAAAGAAATGGTTTATGTGGTAGCGGTAATCTTCGAGGGTGCGTGGTCTTAGACCCTCAATTTGCTTTTGTAATAAAAACTCCTCAAAATACTCTTCCCACGTTTTAGGTTGAACCAACTTTAAAACTTTTCCCATTCTAATACCCCCTTTTTATGGACAACGCCCTTCGGGGTTAAGAAAAGGAAAAAAGAGAAGGAGGAAGTGCTAAAAGTGGCTCTACAAAAATAATGGCGCCCCCAAGCGGATTTGAACCGCTGCCGCCGCCTTGAAAGGGCGGTGTCCTTACCGGGCTAGACGATGGGGGCGCTTTTATTTTGGTTACCTATTTTATACAACCCCTTTATATAAGGCAAGGGGTCAAAAAAAAAACTTTTCCTATTCCTGAATGATAGCAGCAGTAGGACAGGAGTCGATAGCCTCTTGTACACAATCCAGGCTCTCATCAGCTCCATTTTTTACTCTGCATATACCGTCGGAATTCATCTCAAAAACATCGGGACAAATCTGGACACACAGCTCACATCCTGAACACACTTCTTCATCTATTCGTAGCGCCATAAACTATATCCTCCTCTGGTAAAAGTGTAATTTTTGCAAACCGGAAAACATTATAGCATATTTATCCAAAAGTGGTGAATTAATTATAAAAACTTCTTTAATATTTAAAATATTTAGGAGATAATAGGGTCAGCGTTTCAGATGAGTTAGGTTGATATACAAAAATGTCATTATCGAGATAAAGAAGGGAAGTTGTCTATTTGATGAAAGAATTTCCCAAGCACCTTCTAATAACCGGAAGACCTGGAGTAGGAAAAACCACTTTAATAAAGCGCCTCATTCCTGCCTTACCCCCGGCTGGTGGTTTTTATACTGAGGAGATAAGATCCTGCGGAGAACGAGTGGGCTTTAAGATTGTTACTCTGGCCGGAGAAGAAGGAATTTTAGCTCAAAAAGGACTAAATTCTCCCTTCAGAGTAGGCAGCTATGGAGTAAACATTGAAGATTTAGAAAAAGTGGGGGTAAAAGCAATTAATGAGGCCCTTGCTTCTTGTGAAGTAATAGTCATCGATGAAATTGGAAAGATGGAGCTTTGCTCTCCTGAATTTGAGAAAGCAGTGAGAGAGGCAGTGAATAGTGAAAAAAGAGTTTTAGCTACTATTCCCGTTTTTCCCCTCCCTTTTCTGGAAGGTATTAAAAGCCGCCCTGACGTGGCAATTTTTCAGCTTTTCTACAATAATCGAGAAGAAGTTTATCAAAAAATAAAAAGAGAATTTCACTGAATTTGAATTAGTTGTTGTTTAAGATTCCCTTTTCTTTAGCCAAAAGAAGGCTGTGTAAAGCAGAAAGCGTACTTTCTACCCCCCGATTGGGATTAAGCCCATCCGGGGTTAATCCATCAGCACAGGATCCGTCCTCAGGGTCATAAAGAGGAAGACAATGGCAGTTTCTTCCCCAAAACCACTCAATGGCAGACCGAGCTTTACACCGATAGTGGGGTTGAGCAGTTGCCTCAAACGCCTCTTCTCCAGCAATAGTCATCCACATGGCCTCAATAGGTTGCTGGTCAAATTGGGCTTTTTCCCCTCCCCGAGGAAACCACCCTCTATTTCCCACTGGCTGGAATATAAGCTGATGGTCAAATACATGATCGCTCATAAAATCGAAACTCTCCCTGGCTATTTCTAATAGCTTTTTATCTCCCAAAAGTTGATAAGAAACAAAAAGAGAACCAGGAAGAAGAGCATTACCCCAGGTCATAATATCTTCAAACCAGGCCCATTGAGGAGAAGCGTTTCTTTCATATTGTTCAACTAATCTTCCTGCCAGAGTACGAACAGCAGAAGGTATATCTAAATTGGGGAAAGTGATTTCTCTTTGCCGGGAAAGCTCTTTTAACCCAAAAATTAAAAAAGCTACCGGGCGAGGCGAAGAGTAAGAAAATAGAGTAGGAAGAAATTTTTCCAGCATCTCCCTTATAACTAATTTGAAGTCTACAGGAATAGCGGTATTCAAAGTAGCTGATAAAGCCCAGAAGGTTCGACATTGACAATCTTCTGAACCAACTACATCCAGGAAACGCCGGTCGATAGAAACTTCATTATGAAACTGACCATTTTCCTTTTGAACCCAACGAAGGAAAGCCAGATACCGCTGAGCCAATTTTTTCGCCAGCGGATCAGGAGAAATAGAGTAAAATTTAGAAACCACTAAGAGTCCTCGACAGTTATCGTCAGTAGTATATCCAAACTCAAATTTGGGAAGTTTATAATCAGCATGTTGCAAAAGACCAAAGTGGTCACTGAGGGAAGCTAAATGATCCAGCTTGATTGAGGAAAGAACTGCTTTTTCCTGTAAAATATGCATATCTATCTTATCTCTCACCATTCAAAATTTAGCTAATCTTCGACTAATAGTGATTTACTTGAGAAATCAGGCTGATTTCTTTCCGAGAAAGAAACAGTTTTTTGATTAATAATTTCTTCAAATAATCGGGCATAATCTCTTCCCACTTCCGTCCATTTTAATTTAGCACCAAACTTCTGAGCGTTTTTTTCTATTTGGCGAAAATAAGCAGAATTTTCTAAAACCCTGAGGAGAGCATCTTTAATGCTTTGAGAATCAGCAAATTTTACCAATATTCCTCTATCTTTTCCGATCAGCTCTTGAGCATATAAGTAAGGAGTGGAAATGATAACTTTCCCAAACCGCATAGCGTAAGCTAAAGTACCACTAACAATTTGCTGAGAATTTAAATAAGGAGTAAGGTAAATGTCGGTAGCCACCAGATACTTAACCAATTCTTCTTTACTCAGATAACGGTTCACAAAAATAACGTGTTCTTCTAAATTCAGCTCTTTTACCAATTGCTCTAAAGAATTCCTGTATGACTCTCCCTCTCTCGCTTTAACCCGGGGATGAGTGGCTCCTATTATTAGATACACTACCTGAGGAAACTTATGTACTACCTCAGGTAGTGCTTGAATGACATATTCAATCCCCTTTCCCCGGCTAATCAAACCAAAGGTGGACAAAACAATTCTATCACTGAGTCCCAGGGCAGACTTCTGCCCTTCCTTCTCATAGGAATAACTGGAGGGAGCACCATGATGGATAACCACCAATTTTTGGGAAGGTGCCTGATATTTATCCTCTAAAATGGGAATAGCTAAACTATTCATTACCACTACTTTTTCTGATCTCTGGATTATTTTCTGGAGAACTGCAACCTGACCAGGAGAAGGCTGAGAAAGAACAGTATGTAAAGTAGTAATAGCTGGTTTTCTCAGCCTGTCTAAGAACTCCACCACCATCTCTCCATCTTCTCCTCCAAAGATACCATATTCGTGCTGAATACTTACTGCTTCCAATTCTTTGTTAGCGTATTCCGCTGCTTGCCAATAATCTTCTTTTTTCTCCTTCTGAATTATAAACTTAACTTCTTCAGGATAAGAAATAGTCTCGTCATCCTGAGATACAGCTATAATTTCTGGAGAAAAAGAAGAAGGTATTGCTTGGACCAAATCTTCAGTAAAGGTAGCAATCCCACAGGGAGTGGGGGGATAAGTGGATAAAAACCCTATTCGCAGGGAGCTAAGCATTACCAATTGCTCGCTTTCTGCTCCAGGGCTTCGATTAACTCGTCCTTAGTTCGCCCGTATTTATCTTCATACCGGACTATATCTTCCTCATCAAAATAACCAAAAGAGATTTCCAAAACTCTGACTTTCTTATCTCCGGCACTGAGACGGTGTTTAGAATGTTTAGGAACAAACACCGGCTCTAACTCTTCAGGAAAATACAACTCTCCGTCTATTTCTGCCATTACTCCATCAGTAAGAGGTATCCACAATTCCTCTCTATAATTATGGGATTGGAGGCTTAAAACCTCTCCCGGGTTTATTTCCAGTATTTTCACTGTGGTGGGAGTATTCAAAGTGTACTGAATAAACCTGCCCCACGGTTTTTCGACTTCTAAAGGCTGGTAGGTTTTAGGAGGGGAAGTTGCGCGCCGGGAACCAATAGCTTTGACCATAATAATCACCTCCTCAAAGTTTTGGTTCCTCACTAAATTAGCGAAGAAAATCAATATTAACTTTTTTAACTGTCGTGTACTTATTGTAGGTGAAAACAGAATTAATGTCAAATTGACAAGGAAAGCGGGTAGGTTCGAGCTTTCTTCCTATTAAAATGGATAGCCCTCTCACCACCTCAGGTAGTTCTTTTCCTGACAATCGTTCACTAAGAAACGCCCCAGGAGATAATGCCTTATTTTTATATTTTCTGCCGTTATTCCCATATTCATCATAAAAATCAGATTATTTCGCCAAACATCCACCAATTCTAACATCACCGAATATTAGTCGTCATGTGGATTTAAGAGAACTCCTGCTTGATTTTTCACCCTCTTTGAGCCCAAAACCTGAAGTAGGAATGAAGCTGTGCTCCGCAGTATAACCCGGGGTTACAAAAGATAGTAACCTGTTTCTTTCTTGATCTACCTGCAAATATTCATTTTCTTACTTTTTTGGCCATGTAAATATCAGGTTTTCCTATTCCATTTGCATCTGGCATTACCCCTACAATAATAAAACCCATTTTCTGGTAAAATTCAAATGGGTGCCTTTTTAAATTCCTAATATTAACTATTTTTTCATAAAGATTTTCGTATAAATTCGTATTTGAAAGGGACGTAGAATTATTCTCATCATCAGCTCCTACCCAAATTGTTAACCCACCACGTTCCCTGACCTTCTCTTCTAAGTCATTCACCAGGTCTTTTCCTATACCTTGACCCCTGAACTCTCTCTTAACTACAAGCGGATGAAGCTCCCAAACATTTCCGTTATACATGCTTTTACCGCCAATCCATCCCAGGACGACTTTATCATCATTAACTGCAATTCTACTTATCCTATTTTCTCCAATTGATTCATACACTTCTCCCAGGGCTAACTCCATAGTCGACCATGCTTCGGATATATCCTTAAAACTTTCATATAAAATTGTAGCAGCCTGTTCTATCAATTCTTTATTTTCTTTGTTTAAATCAATTATTTTCATCTTCTCACCCCCAATTTTTGCTTTTACCTTATAATCGGAATCGGCCAGGAAGGGCCACGTCCAATGAGCCAGGCTATATCCGATTATGGATGAAGTGCCAGAATTTTCCCTTCTTAATAAATTTTGTCACCAGGTGCCTCTTCCGCTCAGGCTTAAACCATTCATCTAAAAGACTTTTTTGCCAGAGTTTTCCGCACTAACATTGAGTATAAATTTCTGTTATTTATCTTACTATTTTTATGACCTAATAATTCTTGAATGTATATGAAATCGACTCCGCTTTTTGGTAAACACGTTGCAAGGCTGTGCCTTAATGTATTAAGTGTTCTCCCGTAATTTTGCAGGTATGCTCAAAGATTTTCTGAACCGCTCTGACATGTTGAGATTATTTTGAAGCTCCTTAACTCCATTCAGGGCTCCTGCGTTAACACTTGTAGAAAAACCGGCTACATAACAGGATCTGTTTAGATTTTCCGGTCTCTAAATTTCCATTAGTATTTGAAAATGATCAGTATTTATCAACAGGATATCAGCGATGTTCTTTGACGGTTTTTATCTTGTTTACAAAAACAAGATCGTAAGGGAACAAAGACCCAGTCTTGCCTGACTGGCTTTTTTAATATCGACTTCTGACGATGGTTTATTTTTCTCTGGATTTTTCACTTGTTGCAGCAAATTATAAACGATATTCATAGAGTTTATCAAACCTCCAAGTTGTCTCGTGTGGCTATTCTGTAATAATGTCATCTTCAAAAATTCTCGGAGAAATTCCTTTAGTAATAAAATGACCGGAGAAAGATAAGAAAATGGGCACATCCGCAATATTATTATGATGCATCTCTAAAAGCTGATAGCACAATGACAGTGAATGAGAAAAGATTAGGCAAGAATATCCAGTAAATATGGGGGTGCATCCTCACAAGATAATGAAAGAAATAACTCAATATTTAGTAATAAAAGAGCAAGAAGAGCTGAAAAGGGCTAAAAAACTCAAAGAAAAATTCCTGAGGTTGATTTTGACTGGACCGGGGAGCCAATTCAGAAAACAGAAAAAAGCTATCGGGGAGTAAACTCTTCAAAGGGAGAAAAATCCAGTTTCAGGAAGCGCCGCAAAATCTGGACGATCCGTGAGGAAGCCTGTCCATCACCAAAAACCAACCGGCTCTTCCTCTCTTCTCTTTCCTCCAAAAGCTTGGTGGCTAAAGATACGATTTCATTCTGGTTACAACCTACCAGATACCCGAGACCCGCCTCTATCACTTCCGGCCTTTCGGTAAAGTCTCGAGTAATTAAAACTGGTACTCCCAGAGCCGAAGCTTCCTCCTGCACCCCCCCTGAATCACTGATTAAAAGAGTGCTCCGGGAAAGAAGCTTGACGAAATCAAAATAATTCAGCGGTTCTAAGAGAAAAACCTGAGAGGTGGTAGAGAGAAGAGGGATAATTTTATCCCTCACCACCGGATTGGGATGAAGAGGAAAAAAAATTTTTATCTCTGGTAATCTTTCTCCGAGGGTTCGGAGAGCTTTCGCGACCTCTTCTATCCCTGCTTCCCAATTTTCTCGACGATGAGCAGTGACTGTTATTATTTTTAAATTTTCCTCCTCTCCTATCTCCCGGAGAAGAATTTCATTCTGGAAAGGCAGATTTTTCTCTAAAACCTGGAAAAGAGCATCCACGATAGTATTACCGGTAACGTAGATTTTTTCCTCCTCTATTCCTTCCTTGAGGAGATTTTTCCGAGAGTGAGGAGTAGGTGCAAAGTGTAAATCAGCAAGATTGCTGATTAAAACGCGGTTCATCTCTTCCGGGAAAGGACTGTACTTTTCTCTGGTACGCAAGCCCGCCTCTACATGAGCGCAGTTTATTTTATCGTAAAAAGCAGCAAGAGCTCCACAAAAAGCGCTGGTAGTGTCTCCCTGCACTACGACTAAATCTGGCCTATCTTGAGAGAAAACTCCCTCTAACCCTTTTATAATCCGGGAGGTAAGATAAAAAAGAGATTGTTTAGCAGCCATAACATCTAAATCATAGTGAGGAGAAAGTCCAAAAAGTTGAAGAAAATAGCCAGCCATATCCCGATGTTGACCGGTATTTACGATTTTAATCTCAAATTCTTTTTCCCGGGAAAGAGAAGAAATAACTGGAGCCAGCTTTATAACCTCAGGGCGAGTACCCAGAACAAAAAAAGTTTTAACTTTTTTCAACAGTTTTTTTCCCTTCTGGTATATCAAACACTCCCAGGCTCTTCCCCCATCGCCAGAAGAGAGCAAAAAGAAGGAGCAGAAGGAGCAGAGAGTAAGTACCATTTCGAACAAAAGTATTGACAATGATAGCTATTACCCCCAAAAAGATGCTTATTATATAGAACAAAACCACCACCCTTCGGGGGGAGTACCCCCGCTCTAAAAGACGATGATGGAGGTGTCCCCGATCAGCAGAAGATACCGGTAAGTGATTCTTACTCCTCCTAATGATAGCAAAGAAAGTATCCAGAATAGGAACCCCTAAAATCAAAATGGGAATAGCCAGAGTGAAAGTAGCAGCACTTTTAACTGCTCCCTGCACCGATATAGTAGCCAGCATTCCCCCTAAAAATAGTGCACCACTATCTCCCAGAAAAATCTTCGCTGGAGGAAAATTGTAGAATAAAAATCCAACAGTAGCTCCCGTAAGAAGAAAAGATAAAACCGCTGGCTCTATTCTTCCCTCCTGCCAGGCAATAATTCCCAGGGTAAAAGAAGCAATAGCTCCTATACCAGCGGATAAGCCATCCATACCATCGATAAGATTTAAAGCGTTAGTTATCCCTACTATCCAGAGTAATGTCAGAGGGTAACCCCAATTGCCCAGATAAATCATTGTATCCCAGGGAAGGGTAAAAAACTGAATGGTAACCCCTCCTGCAATAAGGATAAGAGCACCTAATGTTTGTCCTATGAGCTTCCCCCAGGGAGGTAGGAATAGAAGGTCATCTATTAAACCGGTGAGAAATATAACTCCCCCTCCTGCCAGAAGGTAAAAGGGAAAAGAGAAGTAACCCAGAAGAGAGAGAAAAAAAACAGCCAAAAAGAAAGCAAGAAATAAAGCAATTCCTCCCAGGTGAGGAACAGGTTTAACATGGACCTTCCTCTTCCCATCCGGCATATCTAACCATTTTTTCTTTTCACTGAAGTGGATAACGAAGGGAACTACGACCACAGCCGAAATACAAGATAGAAAACTAAAAAACAGAACCTGTTTCAACGGGATATCACCCGCCCCTCCCAGATGCACATTTCTATTCCTGCTTCTTCTAACATTTCGTCAGCTAAAGGATCGGGATAGAAATCTTGATATACTATCCTCACTACTCCAGCGTTAATTAGCATTTTAGCACATAAAATGCAAGGTTTGTGAGTACAATACAGAGTAGCGTCTTTAGTGCTTACTCCATGTAAGGCTGCCTGTATTATAGCATTCTGTTCAGCGTGTAATCCTCTACACAATTCTTGCTGTTGACCAGAAGGAATATCTTTCACGCTGCGTAAACAGTTCTCCGGGGTACAGTGGGTTATCCCTCGGGGAACTCCATTATACCCGGTAGTCAAGATTTGTTTGTCTCTCACCATAACTGCCCCTACCTGGCGGCGCAGGCAGGTAGAGCGAGTACTCACAAGATGAGCAATAGACATAAAATAGGTATCCCAATCCGGTCTATCTTTCATTCTTCTCGTATTCCTCTATTTTATTCAACCGGCGAGCATGCCTTTCTCCAGTAAAATTAGCCTCTAACCATATCCGGACGATTTCCCGAGCCAGGCCCTTCCCCACTACCCTTCCTCCTAAGGTGAGAATATTGGCATCATTGTGTTCCCGGGCAAAACGGGCGGAAAAAGTATCATGGCATAGTGAAGCCCTTATTCCTTTAACTTTATTGGCAGCAATGGACATACCAATACCGGTTCCGCAGATTAGAATCCCTCTTTCTCCCTCCCCTTTTGCTACATCTTCTGCCACCTGAAAAGCTACATCAGGATAATCACAAGATTGAATATCGTAGGTCCCGTAATCTTTTACCTCATATCCCAGCTCCTGAATAAAAATCTTGAGGTCTTCTTTCAGCTCAAAACCTCCATGGTCGCTACCTATAAGCAGTTTCATTTTTACTCCTCCTTTTCCGAATTACACTGGCTCTTTCTCTCCCTGAAAGGTCAGGAATAGAACGTAGATATTCCAGAAAAAGAGTATCAGCTAATTTTTGTATGGCTTCTTTTTGCTCCGGGTCATGTTCTAAGAAAAATAACCCCCCTTCTTTTAAGAAAGACTCCCCTTCTTTCAAAACTCTCTCTATCATATCTAGCCCTTCTTCTCCAGCAAGAAGTGCCTCCCGAGGTTCATAGAGTCTAATTTCGGGAGATAGAGAATCCCAGTCCTCCTCTCTGACGTAGGGGGGGTTAGAAAGAATAACGTCAAACTTAACAGGGGGAAAAGCAGAAAAAAGGTCAGATAGAAGAAAAACGCTTCTTTTCTCCACTCCTAAAAGGTGAGCATTTTCCTTTGATAGCTCCACTGCTTTCGGGGAAATATCTGCTCCATATAAATAGAGGTTTTCTACCCAGAAAGCACAGGATATGCCAATTACTCCACTCCCGCAGCCCATATCGCAAACCATTATTTTTTCTTCCGGTAAGGAGCGAAGATAAACAATAGCTTCTTCCACCCAGCTTTCTGTATCTAAACGAGGGATAAACACTCCTTTTCTTAAGCGAAAAGGAAGAGAGAAGAATTCCCATTCCCCGGCAAGGTACTGGATGGGAACGCCTTGCAAGCGTTTCTTGAAAATATCGTGCAGGTGAGTTAATTTTGGGGGGGGAAGCTCCTCATCCCAGAAAAGATAAACTCGAGAAGGCTCTACTTCTAAAACAGAGGCTAAAAGCAAGCGAGCCTCTCTCGCAGGAGAAGAAAAAGAGTGTTCTTTTAAGTCTTTTACTAAGCCTTGCCACACCTCTTTAACTGAGGGCATTTAACTCACTTTTTCTAGCGTTCTCATTTTTTCTTCTGCCGCTAAAGCCTCAATTATTTCATCCAGTTCTCCTTCCAGAACTGACTCCAGATGATAAAGAGTTAAGTTAATTCGGTGGTCAGTAACCCGATTTTGAGGAAAGTTATAAGTGCGGATTCTTTCGCTTCGCTCCCCGCTACCAATTTGTACTCTTCTTTCCTGGTCTATTTCTTCTTTCTGGCTTTCTCTTTCCATTTCCAGTAAACGGCTACGCAAAATTCTCAAAGCCTTAGCTTTATTTTTATGCTGGGATTTTTCATCCTGGCAAGTTACTACCATTCCTGTGGGGATATGGGTAACCCGAACAGCAGAGTCAGTAGTATTGACGCTTTGTCCTCCCGGACCTGAGGAACGATACACGTCTACCCGTATGTCTTCCGGCCTGATTTCTACATCTACCTCATCAGCTTCCGGAAGTACTGCCACAGTAGCCGTAGAGGTGTGAATACGCCCTCCTGCCTCAGTTACCGGGACTCTCTGCACCCGATGCACTCCACTTTCAAATTTAAATTTACTATAAGCTCCTTTTCCTTCTACAGCAAATATTATTTCCTTAAATCCCCCCAGCTCCGTTGGGTTAGAGCTCATTACTTCTACTTTCCAACCATTGCGCTCTGCATAATGACTGTACATTCGGAAAAGATCAGCTACAAATAAGGCTGCTTCTTCCCCTCCTGTGCCAGCTCGAATTTCCACCAGGGTGTTTTTTTCATCTCGGGGGTCCCGGGGGATGAGCATTAATTTGAGTTCTTCTTCCAATTCTTGAAGGGAAGTTTTTAACTTCTCTATTTCTTCTTCTAAAAGAGCACGGAGCTCCAGGTCACTTTCTACACGGAGAAGCTCCCGATTCTCTTCCAGCTCTCTTTCTTTTTTCTCATATTCTTCGTACTTCCCGACTACAGGCTCTATCTCAGCCAGAGCTTGAGTTAAGCTCCGGTAAGTAGCCATATCCTTCATCGATTGAGGATTGGCTATTTTTTGAGTCAAATCTTGATATTCCTTAACTATCTCTCCTATTTTCTCCCGCCACATAATTATCCTCCCCTAAACTCCCTTTCAAAGCAGCAAAAGCCACCTCCAGCTGACTATCATCCGGCTCTCGAGTGGTGATGCGCTGCAGAAGTAAACCGGGCAAAGTTAAAATATAAGCTAAGCGATTGTCTTGATACCGGGACAAAATTTTAATCGCCTCATAAGCCAGACCTGCTACTAAAGGAATAAGCAATACCCTGCTTACTATCCTCGTAACTAGCCCTGGCCTACCCAGAAAAGAGAAAACAAATATACTGATTACCAGCACTATAATTAACCAGTTGGTTCCACAGCGAGGATGAAGGGTAGTAAACTTTCGAGCATTTTCTGGAGTAAGCTCCTCACCGTTTTCCCAAGTAAAAATAGCTTTATGCTCTGCTCCATGATATTCGAACACTCGTCTGATGTCTTTCATCTGGGATATTAATAATAAATAGGCTAAAAAAATCCCTATACGAATTAATCCCTCCACCAGGTTATAAACGAAAGTAGAAGATATAAACTGATCAACTAAAGAAGAAAGAAAGGCAGGCAAAGCTATAAACAAACCGGCAAAAATTCCCAGAGCCAAAAGGATAGAAATCCCGATATCCATACTGCTCAATTTCTCTTCTTCCTCCTCGAGTGCCAGCGAAGCAGAGTGAGAAAGGGCTTTGATACCCACTACCAAAGAATCAATTAACCCCACCACTCCTCTAATTATAGGCCAGGATAAGAAAGGATATTTCTGAGCAATAGGTCTTTGCTCTTTTACCTCTAATGCAATATCACCGTTAGGTTTGCGCACCGCCGTGGCTAAACGAAAAGGACTGCGCATCATCACCCCCTCGATGAGAGCCTGTCCTCCTACATCGAATTTCACTTTATTTTTCTCTTTTTTTCCAGGGTTTTCCACAACTATTCTCTCCCTCTCGACACTCTCCCTCTACACAAGGAGGTCCAGCCCATTCAAAAATTGCTGGAGCCAAATCTTTTACTAATTCTAACATTTTTTGGGCCAATTCTCGAATTTCCCACTGAGCTCTATTGCACAGCCGCAGGCGAAAGATGTGCAATAGCTCCCGAGCATTAGCCGACAGAACCAGGTTAGTAGCTATACCCTGCGCCATCATATAACGGGCGTCTTCTTGAGGTATTCCCAAATTTATCAGTTCCTGGTAAGCTTTTTTACTTTCCTCTATAGCTTTACAAAATAGCTCTTGAGCCTCTGAATTCTCAACAACAGAAGGGGGAATTATAAAATCAGCTTCTTTTACAGAGACATAACGCTGGCTCTGTTGAGAATAAGAAGCCAGACGATGCCTCACCAGTTGATGAGAAGTTACCCGTGATATACCTTCAATGGCAAAAGTAAAAGAAGCATGCTCTAACACTGATTCATGGCCTCGTTCGATGAGTTCCCGAATCAGGTGTTCCGCTCGCTCCTTTGAGATAGCAAGAGGAAGCTTGCTGCTATAACAAGTACGAGCAGCTAAGGCAACGGTAATCTCAGGATCAGGTGTATAACTCAGAAGAGTTACTTTCATCATCGCAGAATGATGTAGCTAGAAAAGATAGCTACCTGAGGAAGCGAAATTAATAATTATCTCCATATTTATTACGGAATTTCTCTACTCTCCCTGCAGTATCTACTAACTTCTGTTGTCCGGTAAAGAAAGGATGGCATTTAGAGCAAATTTCCACCTTGATTTCAGGGAATCTGGTGGAACGGGTAACAAAAGTGTTACCGCAGGCACAAATTACTCGAGTTTCTTTATATTCGGGATGAATTCCTTTTTTCATGGCTTTATATCACCTCTACTTTAGAGTCACACCATTATAGCAAATGCTTATTCTCTCTGTCAAAAACCACTGGTAGAAAATTGCTTCCGTCTATTTTTTTTCCTTTTTTATAATATCCCGCAAAGCATGCTAAGCCACTCAAGATTTGAAAGCCGGTTACGTTGGGTAAAAAATTCGGATCATCTCAGTGAGGGATACTTTTTATTCCTCAGTTTTCCCCTCAGCTAACTTTTGTTTTTTATTCTGCCTTTATTTTTTACGTCTTACACCTACGTCGTAAACTGTCTATTTCCATGACTGAAAAAGATGCTTTTCTTCCTCCGTAGACTTTGCTTTTTACATTTTTTGTTTTTTTATATTATTGTCTTTCGGAGGATTATAAAAGGAAGCTTTTCTTCCCTATTATAGCTCAGAGTCCGTCATTCCTGAAATTTAGCGGGAAACCCGCCTTCTCTGCCATGCCTGAAGTCTTTTATCAAGCATCCAAATATTCTTGAATACTGTGGACCTCTCGCAGAGACATTCAGGGGTGACAGACAATGGGATGACAAAACCATTCAGGGGCAGGCTAAAAACGGCTCGAAAGTTGCCGGGGTGGCGAACAAAAAGGTGATAGGACCATTCAGGGGTAGCAAAAAAGAAATTAGGTTATAAGGGATCGGTTTCCCCTTATTGCCGGGTTTATAAAGAGGTCTTTTTTTATACTGGGAGAGAAAAAACGTCTTTCCCGGTAGTTCTTGCTTTTTTATTTCATCCTTCTCAGCGAAAGAGAATCTCACTCCCAACCTTTTATTTCTTCTTCCCGACTGGCTCAATTCTTTCCCTGCTGTTTCCTTAGAAAGCCATGGAATCTGTATCTTTTAGAGAGAATGGAAAATAACTTCCACTCCTCTTCACAACTTATATGTCGCTCAAACTGCGAGAATTTTCACTCTCGTCTTGCGGGTAAAAGTCCTACTTCGTTAAAAACAAACTTACAAGAATTTTTCAGATGACATTATCACAGAATAACTACAGGAGCCTTATAAAAGAGTAGAAAATAATCTTGATTAATGTTACAATGTTTAAAATCGTTAGCGTTAACGGTGGGGATATGAATCCTAAAGAAAAAAAATCTTTCACTATCCAGGATATCGCCAAACTAACTGGTTTTTCCATCGGAACAGTGGACCGGGCTCTTCATCATCGAGAGGGGATTAAACCCGAAACCAGGGAAAAAATTTTAGAAGTAGCAGAGCAAGTTGGTTATCGAACCAATCGAGTAGCTAGCGCCCTGAGCCGGAAAAAGCCCCTGGTTTTTGCTGCTGTTTTTCCCCGAGAACTCCACTACTTTTATGATGACGTACGTCGAGGTTTTCAAGATGCCATAGAGAGATTAAAAGACTTCCGGGTTGCTCCTCTTTACAAAGATATAGAAACTCTGGGAAGTGGAGAAGAAGAAGCTCTAAGTTCCCTGCTTTCCCAGGAAATATCGGGAGTAGTCTTTGCTCCCGGTCACTCCCACAGGTTCAATCACCTCATCAACAACTTCACCCAGCGCGGTATACCTGTAGTTGCCGTTTCTACTGATGCTCCGGAAAGTAAAAGATTGACCACCGTTTGTGTTAATCCTCGTAAAAATGGTGAGTTAGCTGGAGAGCTAATGGCTAACTGGGTAAAAGGAGAGGTAGCTATTTTAATAGGTTCTCAAGAAATAGATGACCACTATCAAAAGACAATAGGCTTCCAAGAAGCTTTAGCCCAATTCCAGCCTTCACCTCAACTAGTAGCAATTTTAGAAAGCCAGGAAAGCGAAAACAGAGCGGAAGAAAATACCAGAAAACTCTTAAAAAATCATCCCGAACTTTCTGGTATTTATATCGCTACCGCCAACTCAGTAGGGGTCTGTCGTACCTTAGAGGAAAGTGGTCGGGCTCAAGAGATAAAAGTAATCGCTACCGACCTTTTCCCAGAAGTAGTTCACTACCTTAAAAAGGGGGTGATAAATGCTACTATTTTCCAGAATCCTTATCGGCAGGGTTTCGAGGCTACTATGTCTCTTTTTCAGTTTTTGGTGGAAGGAATAGCTCCTCCGGCTTATCTTTATTTAGAGCCGGTAATAGTAATGAGAAGTAATTTAGAGTTTTATTTCCCAGCTCATTAAGGAGGAAAAAATGAGAAAGTTAACTATAATAAGCATGATTTTTATTGTTTTGGTTTTTGGTTTTTCTCTGGGATATGCAACAGAATTAGCAGTTTGGTCTTCTCCAGATAATGCTGACGCCCTATTTGAATTAGCTCAAAACTTTATGCAGGCACACCCCGAGATACAGATTGAAGTCACTCCCCTTTCCTGGGAAGTTCTATATCCCCGCATCCTGCAAGATATCACTGCTGGTGTAGGAGCCTTCGATGTAACCACCTGGGATTTAATGACCGCCGGCGCTATAGCTCCAGGGATGCTGGATTTAGAAGCTTTTGCTCAGGAACATCCTGATTTAGTAGATCCAGATTTTGATGATGACGATTTTATACCTACCGCCCGCTATATCTATGGCTACTGGGGAGATAAAAGAATTGGTCAACCTTTCTACGGAGCAGCAATGTTCTTCTTTTATCGCCAGGACCTTTTCCAGGATAAAGCCCTGCAAGAGAAATTCCAGGCTCAGTATGGTAGAGAACTCCGAGTTCCAGAAACCTGGCAAGAAGCTAAAGAAGTGGCTCAATTTTTCACTAAGAAGTTTAACCCTGATTCTCCCACTGAATACGGAATAGGTTTAATGTTCCCTCGCACCCATACTCTTTTCTATATGTTTCTCAATTTCTTTGGGCCTTACCGACGCAGCCCGGAAGGTATTGAAAAGTTCGGGGAAGTAGATTTAGATTGGGGAGATTTATTCACTGCTGATCATCAACCAGCTTTCAATTCTGAAGAAGGAGTAAAAGCCATTCAAGATATGATAGACCTCCTTCCCTACTCCTCCGATCCTTTAGGCTCTGACTATGGAGAGACGTTAGAAGCTTTCAGTAAAGGGATGGTAGCCATGGTGCCGCAGTGGACTGCTTGCATGGCCAGCTGGCAGGAATCCCCCGATCTTCAGCCTTTTGAAGAAAAAGTGGGAATTGCTATAATGCCAGGTAAAGCACCGGTTAGTGGAGGTTGGGGAGTAGGAATTAATGCTTTTTCTAAAAATCAAGAAGCAGCTTTTCAGTTTATCCAGTACGCCACCTCTAAGGAGGGAGACAAAATTCAGTGGCTAAAATATCGAGTAGGCCCCACTCGTAAATCGGTTATCGAAGATCCCGAAGTAATTGCCGACGCTCCCTGGCTGAAAGATGTCTATCTTCCTTCTTTAGAGGGAGCTTCTCACCGACCCCGCATCCCGGAAGAACCTCGCGTGGAAGATGTGCTGGTAGGAACTATATCGGAGATTCTTTTGGGACAAGCACCTAATAGCATTGAAACTTTAAATTTAGTAGCAGAAGAGTGGAAAAAAGTTTTGAGTAAATAAAAAGTAGGGGGGTCTCCCCCCTACTTTAAGAGGGGAAAACTATGATGAACTCTAAAAAGAGAAAGCGAACTGGTTTTCTATTGATTCTTCCTCTTTTGATTCTATTTCTTGGCTTAACCATCTATCCTCTCATTTATATGATATATATGTCTTTTCATCAATATTCCCTGGCTTCCTGGGAGGAACCCAGGTTTATTGGATGGGAAAATTACCGAGAGATTCTAAGAGACCGTACCGCCTCCTCGAGTGTTAGCTTTACTTTATTTTTACTTTTCACCGCTGTACCTCTTGAAATCCTTCTGGGAATTGGCATAGCTTTTCTCATCCGGGACGTATGGGGAGAGCGAGCTCTACGGAGCTCTCTAATTATTCCCATGACTATTCCACCGGTAGTGGCTGGTATAGCCTGGAAAATGCTCTACAACTATGAATTTGGCCCTATAAATTATTTTCTCTCTCTTTTCGGCCTTCCTAAAGTCTCCTGGCTGGGAAGTCAGTTTTTTGCCCGCCTGGGGGTACTTCTGATTGATGTGTGGCAGTGGACTCCCTTTATATTTTTAGTAATTTATGCTGGATTGCAATCTATTCCCCGGGACGTAGTAGAGGCAAGTCTCGTAGATGGAGCCAGTGGCTGGTCAGCCATGCGCTATATTGAGTTACCTCTTTTGCGCCCCCTTATCTGGGTAACACTCATTATCCGGGTAATCGATGTTCTAAAACTTTTTGATATCGTTTATATGGTAACTTTTGGTGGCCCGGGGTCAGCCACTCATTCTTACAGTTTTTACATTTACAAAGTGGGGATATCTTTCGGCTGGGATGTAGGGTACGCTTCTGCTTTGAGTGTCATTCTTCTTTTAGTAGTTACTGTTTTAACTAATCTGCTCATTCGTTTTTTGCGTTTATCAGAAACTTTAGGGCTTTAGGAGGAAAAAAAATGAAGTGGTTAACTAAAACAATCAAGTTTATCCTCATCGGAATGGTGATTTTCTTTTTTCTTTTCCCGGTATACTGGTTAGTTACCACAGCTTTTAAAAGAAGTGAAGATTGGTTCACCTGGCCTCCTTCCTTTTTCCCCCAGCATTGGACCCTGGGTAACTTCTTAGGATTAGAAGGAGGATTTTTTGGTAGTGTTACCACTGCTATCTCTACTATTACTCCTTATCTTATCAATAGCATCGTTATAGCGCTATCTGTCGCTTTAATTTCTACCATCATTGCCGCTTTAGCAGCCTATGCCATTTCTCGCTTCAAAGTGGGAGGGATGGGGTTTGTCTCCTGGATCATTTCCATTCGCATGCTCCCCCCCATTGCTGCTGCTCTGCCCCTTTACGTTATTTTCAGTCATCTACACCTGGTTGATACCTGGTGGGCGCTCATTTTATCTCATTTAATATTTACCACTCCTTTCAGTACCTGGATTCTCATCACCTTTTTCAATGAAATTCCTCAAGAGCTGGACGAAGCTGCTTTTGTGGATGGAGCAAATATCGGACAAACTTTCTGGCACATCACTCTACCTCTCAGTGCTCCGGGACTCGCTTCGGTATCCACTTTAGCTTTTATCCAGAGCTGGGGAGAGTTTCTCATGGCTCTGGTTCTCACCACCAGTAAAAATGCTCAGACTCTTCCCATTTATTTGGGTAGATTTATAACCGGGTGGCGGATAGCCTGGGGGCCACTTGCTGCAGCAGGATTAGTAACCATGCTTCCAGTAGTCGTGTTTTCCCTTCTCATGCAGCGCTATCTCTTGCAAGGTCTCACTTTTGGAGCAGTGAAGGGCTAAAGCTTACTTTTTGCGATGTTTCTCTTTAGTTTTCTTTTTACCTGAACTCGAAGCAACTGGAGAGATAGGTAACGTCACTGAAAAAGTGCTTCCCTTATTCAATTCGCTTTCTACTTCAATTTTTCCCCCATGGGCTTCAGCAATTTCCTGGGCAATGGCCAACCCTAAACCTGTTCCTCCTTCTTCTCGAGAACGAGTCTTATCTACCCGATAGAAGCGCTCAAAAATATGAGGCAGGTCTTGAGAGGGAATACCAGCACCAGTATCAGCAATGGCCACCACTGCCATTTTATCTTTTTGAACAGCTGAGATAGAGACTTTCCCCGTCTTGGTATACTTGATAGCATTCTCCAGAATATTAAACAAAAGTTGTCTTAACCTATCTTTATCTCCTCTTACCACCAGGTCTTTTACCGTCCCCACCTCGAATTCCAGCCCTTTTTCCTGGGCAAGCGCTTCTATACTGGTTGCTAAATCGATAACCAGCTCTCGGAGGTTAACTTCTTCAAAATTGTATTGTTCCCGTCTAATGTCGCTACGAGCTAAAAAAAGCAATTTGTCAATTATTGATGACATATAAGAAGCTTCTTGAGAAATTGTCTCCAAAGCTTCCCTGTATTCTTTCTCTCTTCTCTGTTTACCGAGAGCCAGAGTGGCTTCTGCTTGAATAACAGATAAGGGGGTGCGCAATTCATGAGAAGCATCGGCAGTAAATTGCTGCTGATGGCGAAAAGCATCTTCTAAGCGAGCTATCATCTGGTTTAGAGTAAGAGCTAACCTTCCCAGCTCATCTTCACTATGTACTTCTATCCGATGACTTAAATTTCTCTCTCCTATCTTTTGAGCAGTGCGGGTTATTCGATCTACCGGACGAAGTGCTCGGTCGGCCAAAAACAATCCTCCAACACCAGCCAAAACCATCATTACTAAACCAGAGAGGATGAAGATGGTACGCAATCTACCCAAAATACTTTTTATTTCATCAAAATAACGACCCACTAATAAAATAAAAGATCGCTCACCTACCGTAATCGGCGCAGCATAGAATCGGATTACTCGACCATAGGTAGTGGTGGTATTAAAAAAAAGAGGGGCTCCTTTGGCTACTTCCCTCACCATCGGAGTAATATCAGGCGCATCAATAAAAGGCCCGGAACTCTTCCACAGGAAACCTTCAGGATAATAAATTAATATGATTTCTCCTAACTCTCTTTCCATGTCGATATCGATATCTACATCTTCTCCAGCATCTCGTAGTAAACTCCGTAATTTAATAAGTCGATCCTCTAAATTGTTGTCTAAATTCTCATACAAGTTGTGATAAAGAGTAAAATAAGATAAAGCGGCAAAAATAAAAAGTAAAATACCCATAACTATGAGATACCAAACGGTCAAACGAAATTTAACACTTTTAAAAAATTTCATGGTTCTCTTAACCTGTAACCAGCTCCCCTTACCGTTTCAATGATACTCTCTGCCCCTTCCTCATCCAGCTTAAGTCGCAGCCGACGAATATAGACATCTATGACATTAGATATACCTTCAAAATCATAATCCCATACTTTTTCCATAAGCATGGTTCTTGTAACTACCATGTTAGGATGACGCATAAAGTACTCCAAAATTGCATATTCCTTGGCAGTTAATTCGATTTTTTTATCTCCTCGCCACACCTCTCTGGTTAAGGTATCCATCACCAAATTGCCCACCTGAAGTTTTGAAGCTTTAGAAAGAGCTTCTCGCCGCAAAAGCGCTCTTACCCTGGCTACGAGTTCACTAAAAGCAAAAGGTTTCACCAGATAATCATCAGCTCCTGAGTCCAGACCTTTTACCCTATCCTCTACGCTGTCTTTCGCTGTTAGCATCAATATGGGGGTATTAATTCCTCTGATGCGTAACTCCTGACAAATAGTAACTCCATCTTTTTTAGGCAACATAATATCGAGTATTACGAGGTCATAGGAAGCACTTTCAGCCATATATTGCCCTTCTGCTCCATCATAGGCTACATCAACCGAATAGCCTTCCTCCACCAGGCCTTTTTTAATAACTTCAGCTAAACGTTTTTCGTCTTCCACCACTAAAATACGCATTTCATTGTTATTATACTGAAATTTTTCATTTTTCATCTCAAATTAATGTTGAATTCATCACCTTTTCATTTTTCGGGATTATATTATCCTCAGACGAGGAAAAACCCGTCAAAATAAAACAGAGAGGTGATAAGAATGAAAGGGAACCGTTACCTCGTGGGAATTTTGGTGGCACTGTTACTCAGTGTGACATTCAGTGTGGCAGCTTGTGCTCAGGAAGCTATACCAGAGCAACCCATAGCACCAGAGGAAGCACCTGCAGGAGAGCAACCTATTGCTCCGGAAGAACAACCTATGATGCCGGAGGAACCACCTGCACCAGAGCGCTTTCCTATGGATGAAGCCATAAAAGCAGCTTTAACTGTTTTCCCTGAAGCGCAAGCAGTATCCGCCAAGTTTAGTGATCCACTTTTTGGCGACGCGGTGTATTTAATTGAACTCAGCAATGGAATGGAAGTCAAAGTAGATGCTCAAACTGGGGAGGTGTTGGGTAGCACAGAATTATCTGAGCCCAGCCCAGCAGTTACTCTTTTACCCCAAACCACAGTTCCTTTAGAACAAGCAGTAAGAGTAGCATTAAGCACCAAGCAAGATAGAGCTGCAGTGGAGGCAAAATTGGTAGAAGAAGAAAGTAATATAGTCTATGTCATTAAACTGGATAATGGAGAAGAAATAAGAATAGACGCAGCCTTAACTGAAGAGGCTCCAGCTGAGGAGCCTACCACAGAAGTTGAGGAACAATCTGAGGAGGCTCCAGCTGAGGAAACTCCAGTTGAGGAGCCTGTTTTTTGAAAAAAATAAGCTCCTCCCTAAATCAATCCTCCGAGGAAGGGCCGCCCGGCCCTTCCTCCCTTTTTAAACTTTTCCTATCCAGATATCATATCAATCAAAAGAAAAATCGAGTTTAGGAGTAAAGCTCCCTATTTCATAATAGATTTTTTACTTATTCTTAGTTTTTGTTTTTAGCCTTGCTGCTTGCGCTTTTTTAATGCTTTCTCTGGTCTCTATCGAGCGGGCGTGGGTTTTCTTTTTCTGGAATATTTTTCCTATCGAGCTTTGGGCATACGCCTTCTACGTGTTCAGATTAAGAAGCTAAAAATTCTATGAGTCTTTGAGCATCTTTGGTATCGGGAACCAGCTCTTCCCCTGCCATGTTAGCATAACTTTTACTGATGAGCCACACGAGAGTAATCCAGAAACCACTTTCTCTTCTTCCAGAAAGGCACAAGATGTAACCTTTTTCTCCCCCCATCATAGTAGCAAAAAAAACAGTGAGCGCTTCCCGAGGTTTACGATGATGCAGAAGCACTCACCTTCCCCTGGTTTTCCCCATTTTAGCTCGGTCTCTTCCTTGTGGCTGGGCTAAAGCGCGCTGGCGATGCGACGTTTCCTTCCAGATTTTCTGGGTCTTCTTGATGTTTTTTTTGGCTGACTCAATTTGTTTCTTGGTAGCCATTTTCTTCCCTCCTTAAATTGAAAAACTTACTCTTACCGATAATATTATAAATCTACGCTAAACAAAAATCTAATTTACCTTCTTCATCCGATCTTCAGCTCCCAAAGCGGATAGTAAGCCTGAAACAAGTTTCCGCTAATAAACTCTTAATAAAAAGGCGGGGATGGGCAGAGAAAGCCTCACTACCCGTAGGAATTAATAGCTCGGTAAAGCTTTATCAGTATGGGAAGTTTAAAATGAAGGGAAGTTTTACCTGCCCAGGTCCGGATATCCCTCCTATAAATTAGTACTATTTTCCTATTAAGATTGGCTACTTTTCCTATTTTAATTTTTTTTAGTGATGAGAGAATATGAATATGAAGGTGGGGAGGAATCTCCCAGAGGAGGAACGGACATGAATAAAAGAAGATTAAATTACACGCTGTCTTT
>ERZ773359.907-NODE-907-length-42432-cov-46.640465_pt1 | contig 42432 bp, 38 predicted proteins | sample MGYA00374955_ERZ773359 | MGnify/ENA primary metagenome ERZ773359 (study PRJEB29098, sample SAMN04486028) | biogas fermenter metagenome | study: EMG produced TPA metagenomics assembly of the Biogas fermentation microbial communities from Germany - Plant 4 DNA1...
ATATTAGCATCATCATCAATTAGCAATAGCTTTGTTGTAGTGCTTCCTGCATCTATTCCTAAATATACATCCCCTCTAAATTCATTTATATCTAGTTCATTAACCCTTGCCTTACCATGTCTTTCTAGGAATTCCCTATATTCTTCTTCATCTTTAAATAGAGGCTGAACTAAATTTATATTATTTTTTATTTTTACTTCTTTATTTAATAAAGTCTCCCTTAAACTGTCATAGCTATATACTTTCTTTTCATTTCCACAATAATAAGCTGCTCCAATTGCAACGAAAACTTCTGCATCTTCTGGCAGTATTGCATCTTCATTTGATAAATTTAAATTTAAAATAAATCTATCCCTTAAGCCTTTAGAAAAGGTTAAAGGACCTCCTAAGAATAATATTTTTCCTTTAATTTCTCTTCCTTGAGCAAGCCCCCCTATTGTTTGATTAACAATGGCATCATAAACACTAGCTGCAATATCTTCTTTTCTTGCTCCTTGATTTAACAATGGCTGAATATCTGTTTTTGCAAAAACTCCGCATCTTGAGGCAATAGGATAAATGCATTTATAATTTTCACTTAGCTTATCTAATTCTTCTACTGTAATTCCCATAAGATTAGCCATTTGATCTATAAATGCACCTGTACCCCCTGCACAGCTGGAATTCATTCTTTCTTCTAATCCATTGGTTAAAAATATTATCTTGGCATCTTCTCCCCCTAGTTCTATAACTACATCTATTTCCTTAAACTTCTTCTTAACAGCAATAGTTGTTGCAAAAACTTCTTGTACAAAGGCTATATTTGAATCATTTGCAACTCCATAACCTGAAGAACCTGTTATTGCAACTTTAATTTCCTTATCCTTAATAATATCCTTAACATTTTCTAATTCTTCTAAAATAGTTTCTCTAACTTTAGTTAGATGCCTTCTATAACTTTTGTATATAACCTTGTCCTCTTCATTTAATATTACAAGTTTTACTGTAGTTGATCCTGCATCTATACCAAGCCTATATACCATATAAATCTCATCTCCATTAAAAAGTTTATTTTATTTTTTGGCAGCTGTCTCTTTCTACTAATTTTACAGGAAGAACTATCTTCTTACTTAAAGTTCTTTCTCCCTTTATTCTTTCCATAATAGTATTTAAAGCAGTTTCCCCCATGAATTCTGTATATACTTTCACTGTAGTTAAAGCAGGAGTTAAATACTGGGTTGTAGCAATGTCATCAAAACCAACTATACTAATATCTTCAGGAATTTTAAAACCTTCCTCATAAATAGCCTTATATGCCCCAATAGCCATTGGATCGCTAGCAATGAAAAAGGCAGTTGGCCTATTTTTTAATTTTAGAGCCTTTTTCATTAGCTTATAACCATCCTCTGGATTAAAGTATCCTTTAAAAATCCACTCTTCTTTTAAATTATTTATCTTAAACATAAAATTTCTATAAGCTAATTCCCTATAGTTTATTAATTCCTCTCCATTTTCATTACTATGAGGAACAACCTTTGCTCCTATATATCCAATCTTTCTATGACCCAAACCATATAAATATTCCAAGGCCTTTATTGAACCATATTTTAAATCTACTACTATTGAATCAAATTCCCATTCTTCAGGAGATGAATCTATAAAAATAATATTTTGAGAAATCTTTTTTAATACATTAATTTCTTCTTCCTGAAATATTCCTATAGCCATAATTCCATCTATATCTTTATATTCTTTAACATTATTTGTTATTACTTTATTTAAAAATAGAGTTTTAAACTCTACATTATTTTTCAAACAATATTTTTCTATTGCCATTCTTATAGACAGAAAATATGGATCGCTTAATTCTTTTCTTTCCATATAAGAAGTAATTATACCAATTGTATAATTTTGACTTTTATTCTTTCTCTCCTTTAAAGTTACATAATTCATTTCTTCTGCAATTTTTAACACTCTAATTCTTGTATCTTCTGAAACATTTAAAGTAGAATCAAAATTTAATATTCTAGAAACAGTAGAGATTGAAACCTTAGCCTTTGCAGCTATATCCTTTATTGTTGCCATATTTTATCACCTCCAACATAGAGTCAGATTCAGGTTAAAATTTAGATTAAAGGGCTGTCATCGACAGCCCCCTAGTTGTTAATTATTAATTTAAGACTATCTATATATCTCTCAATAGCCTTAGTATCACTAATCTTTAAAACACCACAATGTTCTAGAACTTTAGTAAAGACTTCTCCTATTTCATCTTTAATTATTTCATCAATATTATCTTTATTTATATCTGAATATTTTTCTATTATTTCACTGCACCAATCTCCATGAATTTTCATAACCTCATCTTCATAAATATTATCTTTTTCTCCTAGCAGATATGGTTTTAACATTTCCATTTCATCTTTTAATCTTGCTGGAAGAACAGCTAATCCTAGAACTTCAATTAAGCCTATATTTTCCTTCTTTATATGATGAAGTTCCTTATGGGGGTGAAAAATTCCATCTGGATGCTCTTCACTAGTTCTATTATTTCTTAATACTAGATCTAATACAAATAAGTCCTTTTCCCTTCTTGCTATAGGAGTTATTGTATTATGTTTTTCATTATTAGTTTCAGCGTAAACGCCTGCTTCCTCATCGGTATAGTTTCTCCAATGTTCTAAAAGCTTATTTGCCAAATCACTTATTTTTTGTCTGTCTTTTCCTTTTAATCTTAACACAGTTAAAGGCCATTTAACAATAGACAGAGCAATTTCGTTAAAATTAAATTTACAAATATCCTTAGCTCTATTCATTGCAAATTCATAAGAGCCACCTTGATAGTGGTCATGAGTTAAAATTGAACCACCTACTATAGGCAAATCTGCATTAGAACCTATAAAATAATGTGGAAATTTTTCTACAAACTCTAGTAATCTATCAAAGGTTTTCTTTGTAATTTTCATTGGTTCATGTTTATCTGAAAACACTATGCAATGTTCATTATAGTAGGAATAAGGAGAGTACTGTAAATGCCATCTTTCATTATTTAAACTAAGAGGGATTATTCTTAGGTTTTGTCTTGCTGGATGGTTTAACCTTCCCCTATATCCTACATTTTCTTTACATAATAAACATTTTGGATAATTTCCTTGAGGCAAACTTTTAGCTGCAGCTATTGCCCTAGGATCCTTTTCAGGCTTTGATAAATTTATTGTTATATCGATATCTCCATATTGAGTTTTACTTTTCCAGACTATATTTTGAGCAATTCTGTCAGTTCTAATATAGTCGCAGTTTTTACTTAATTTGTAAAAATAATCTGTTGCTTCCTTTTCTGAATGCTTATATTTTTCCTTAAACTTATTTATAACTTCAGAAGGCCTTGGCATAAGTGCTTCCATTATTTTTGTATCTAATAAATCCCTATATACTGGTGTATTAGATTCTAAAATCTTATTTTCATAAGCATAATTTAAAATATTATTTAAAATTTCGGTAGGTGTATTAAATTCTTCCTTTTCTAGAAGCTTTAACTCTTCTTCCCTTAACTCTTCATAGTTATCTAAATTTAAAATATCTAATAGACTATTTCTTGCAAAAATCTTATCATCTTCAGTAATTAGTCCCTTTTTCAATCCATATATTAGCAGTCTCTCTATCTCTCTATAAATTCCCATAATTTCACCTACTTAGAAAATCCGTTAGGGTTGTTTTTATGCCAATTCCATGCTGAAGCTATTATATCTTCTACATTTGTAAATTTTGGCTCCCATTTTAAAATTTTCTTAGCTTTTTCTGCTGAAGCAATTAATCTAGCTGGATCTCCTGCCCTTCTTTCACAAACTTTAGCTGGTATTTCATGACCTGTTACTCTTCTAGCAGCCTCAATCATTTCTTTTACAGAGAAACCATTACCGTTTCCTAAATTAAATATATCGCTGCTGTTTCCTGCCCTTAAATATTCTACAGCAAGAATATGAGCATTTGCTAAGTCTGTTACATGAATATAATCTCTTATACAAGTTCCATCTTCTGTATCATAATCATCACCAAAAATAGAAATAAACTCTCTCTTTCCTAGTGGCACTTGAAGTATTAGTGGAATTAAATGAGTTTCAGGATTGTGAGCTTCACCAATAGTTCCGCTTACATGAGCTCCTGCCACATTAAAATATCTTAAGGCAACATATTTTAATCCATAAGCAGTATCACACCACTTCATCATTTTTTCCATGGCTAGTTTTGTTTCACCGTAAGCATTTGTAGGCTCTGTTCTATCATTTTCAGTTATTGGCATATTTTCAACTTCGCCATAAGTAGCAGCTGTTGAAGAAAATACAATTTTCTTAACATTATTATTAATCATCACTTTAAGCAATACTTCTGTTCCATGAACATTATTATTATAATATTTTAATGGATTTGTCATACTTTCTCCAACTAAGGAGTTAGCTGCAAAATGTATTACTTCTGTAATATTATTTTCCTTAAATACCTTATCTAATTCTTCTTCATTTCTTATGTCTACATTATAAAACTTAGCTTGCTTATGAACAGATTCGATGTGACCTGTTTCAAGATTATCTACAACGACTACTTCTTCTCCTTTTTCTATTAATTGATATACTGCATGACTTCCTATATATCCTGCACCGCCACAAACTAAAATCATTACTATTACCTCCTAAATTTCTCTAGTTCCATCTCCCACATTTGCAATATAGAAGCTGGCTTCGTATCCTATTTTTTCTTTGTATCCTTGTCCAACTTTACTTATAAAGTCTTCAACTTTATCTTTTTTAACTAAAGATATAGTACATCCCCCAAAACCTGCACCCGTCATTCTTGAACCTAAAGTTCCTTCATGGCTCCAGGCAAGTTCTACTAGAGTATCTAACTCAATTCCAGTTACTTCGTAATCATCTCTTAAGGAAATATGAGATTCATTCATAAGCTTCCCAAAAGTAACTAAATCTCCATGATTTAATGCTTCTTTTGCCTTTAAGGTTCTTTGATTTTCATATACGGCATGTTTAGCTCTTTTTCTATTAATTTCATCATTTATTAAATGTTTATTACTTTCAAATTCTTCTATACTTAGTTCTCCTAATGACTTTATTTTTAATATTTTTTGTAATTCTGAAAGAGCTGTTTCGCATTGGGATCTTCTTTCATTATACTTAGAATCAGCTAAACCTCTTCTCTTATTCGTATTGCCAATTACTAATATTAAATCCTTTAATTCTAAAGGGACATAAGAATAATTTAGATTATTACAATCTAACAGAATTGCATGAGCTTTTTTACCCATTCCAATCGCAAACTGATCCATGATCCCACAATTAACACCAACAAATTTATTTTCTGCTTCTTGAGCGTATTTAACTAGCTGAACCCTATCAATATTTAGCTTAAATAGTTCATCCATCATTACTCCAATTAACAATTCTAAAGATGCAGATGAGGATAAACCAGCTCCATTTGGTATATTTCCGTATATATATGCATCAAAACCTCTTTCTATATTATAACCGTTTTTCATTAGAACATCTAGTACGCCTTTTGGATAGTTAACCCAATCATGTTCTTTTTCATATTTTATAGCATCTAAATTAAATTCTATAACTCCTATTTCAGTAAAATTTTCTGAATACATTCTTACAAGTTTGTCCTCTCTAAGAGCAACTGCACCATAAGTTCCAAAGCTTAAGGCACAAGGAAAAACATTACCTCCATTATAATCAGTATGCTCTCCAATTAAGTTTACTCTTCCAGGTGAAAAGAAGGTTCTCACCTTTTCAGAATAGCCAAAAAATTTTTTAAAACCCTTTAAAATATTTTCTCTCATAATAAAGTCCCCTTTCCATTTTATATGATAATTTTAACAGAAAGAGAAAACATTTTCAATATTTTTTCTTGATTTTTTACTTGTTTTTTACTAATTATTTTACTACTTTTTATTTAATTTTACTCATTATTATATATCAAATCTTAAATCTAACTTTAACTTTGGAAGTTCTTTCTTTAACTCTAAAAATTTATGTTGAAAATATCTTCTATTATAGTTAATTTTATTCATGTCTCCGCCTTGTAATCCGGCTAATTCATTATAATAATAAGCTTTTTCGTAATTCTGAAGCTTTGAGTAACAAACAACTAAACTTAAGGCTGGCACCCAAGTATAGTATGCTTTATTATTAAAACCTAAATGACGCTCTCCTGGCTCACATTTTAAAGCAGCCTCATACCAAAAAATTGCTTCTTCTATTTTATTCTGACTGCTAAAAATATCTGCCAGACTACAACATATTTCTCCTGTAGGTTTATATTCCTTTAAGTATCTTAATATAGTGTTTATTGCCATTTCATCATTTCCTTGTATTCTATAACATCTTATTAAATTGTTATAGGCAGCCTTATTATCTTCAATCCATCCCTTATTTTCTGATAAAAATAATTCATAATTTCTAATAGCCTCCTCATAACGGCCATTGTAATAAAGTTCATTTGAAAAATAATACCTGTCTCTTGGGCTAAAAGGAAGTTTATCTTCTGCCATCTTTAAAAATATTTTTAAATTTCTATCAGTAGCAGCCTTAAGCTTGTCATGCATAATTGTTATATCACTGTCTATAATATTTCCGAACACTTCTAGATACTCATGAACTCTTCCAATCCATTGAAAGTTTCTTTCTCTTTTTACAAGTCTATTTCTTTTTAAAGAAAAGCTGGTATTTCCTGCTGCATCCCTAATTAAAGAATAATCCATTGTAACCGAATCTACATTTTTATTTAAGCTTTCTTTTAATAATTTAAACTTTTCCCTATTAATATCATCAATATAATCATCAGCATCAAGCCATAATATATAATCCATTGAAGCCTTTTTGAAAGCAAAATTTCTTGCTGCAGCAAAATCATCTATCCATTCAAAATCAAATATTTTTGATTTAAAGTTCTTTGCAATTTTCTTTGTATTATCAGTTGAACCAGTATCTACTATAATTATTTCATCTACAAAATCAATTACAGAGTTTAAGCACCTTTCTAATGTAGCTTCCTCATCTTTAACTATCATACATAAACTAATTGTTATATTATCTCTTTTCAATAGTTACACCTCATCAAATTAATCTCTTAATATTCTATGTAATATTGAATTAATATTGAATAACAGAAGTAAAATATTTCCATAATAAAAATACTAAAAAGATTTTAAAGGTTTGTTTACTTTTAAAAAAATGTGATATAATACTAATGCATATTGCGGGTGGGAGAGGGAAAAAGAAAGAGGTTAAATGAAAGGATGGAGAGATTATTTAATTTTACAAAACATAAGACCAGTTTAAAAACAGAATTAATAGCCGGTCTAACTTCTTTTTTCTCTGCAGTATATATTATTGTAGTGAATGCAAGTATTTTAAGTGATGGAGGTGTAAAACAAGAACCCCTCATTATTGCAACCATTTTAGCATCTTTTATCGGTTGTTTACTTGCAGCTTTTGTAAGTAATGCTCCACTTATTATTATGCCTGGGATGGGTATAAATGCATTATTTACTTATACAATAATCCATACTTTAGGTCTTAATTTTAATCAGGCCTTAACAAGTGTTTTTACTGCAGGTGTACTGTTTTTAATAATAGCATCTACAAAGCTTTCTAAAATCTTAGATAAAGCAATACCAAAATCCTTAAAGGAATCTATTTCTGTAGGTATTGGTTTTTTCATTACTTTCTTAGGCTTACAGAAAAGTGGTCTTATAGCTGCTGATCCTTCAACTTTTTTGAAAATACAATCCTTCAATAATCCAAGAATTGTATTTTTCATTATAATTTTTATTATCACTCTAATTTTATTCGTAAAAAATATTCCAGGAGCCTTTTTAATTAGTATAATTGTTGCTACTATTTCATCAATTATGTTAGGGCTTACAGAGCTGAATATATCAGGTTTTTCCTTGCCAAATTTCAAGGAATATTCATCAATTTTCTTTAAATTAGATTTTACTAATTTTTTTACTTCACAATTTTGGATAGCAACCTTTTCATTTACTTTAATTTTAGTATTTGAAAATATAGGGATACTTCATGGACAAATGACAGGATTATTAAATGCACCAGAAAAGCAAAATAAAAGCTTAATTGCAGTTGCATTATCTACCATTGCCTGCGGTCTTTTAGGAACAAGTCCATCAGTATCGACTGTAGAAGGAACTGCTGGTATATCTGCTGGAGGAAAAACTGGTTTTACCGCGATTGTTACCGCTTTCCTAATTCTAACATCAATGTTATTTATACCATTTTTAACCTTAATACCTGATGAGGCAATAGCTCCAATATTAATAATCTTAGGCAGCTTGATGGTTAAAAGTATAAAAGAAATTGATTTAGAAGATATTTCTGAAGGTATTCCTGCTTTTTTAACTATTGCTTTAATTCCATTAACCTTTAGTATAATTGATGGTATAGCCTTTGGTTTTATATCATACACTTTAATAAAACTAATAGTTAAAAAGAAAGAAGAAATTTCTATTCCTATGTATATTATCTCAATTACTTTTATTATATATTTTCTACTTTCAGCACTATAAGTTATTAAAGTAAAATAATAATATTAATTTTTTAGTATAAATAAAATTTGTTATTTCAATTAATAAAAGTGCGAATATGCTATTATTCGCACTTTTTATAAATATTTATAAAATCTTCTAAAATTTTTGCTGTCATCCCCCATATTACTTTATCCTTATAAACATAAAAAAGAGTTTCTAATTCTCCTTGATAAAAATTATAATTAACTCCCCCATTAATTAAATGATAAGGAAAATTATCTCTGTTTACTTCAAGCTTATTTTTCACTCTTATTGGCTTAATTTTTAATAATTCTTCTAGAGGAATAATCAATAATTCCTCTACTTCATCAAGATTTAATTGTATTTTTTCTGGATTTTTAATATAGCCTAAATAGGGATGAATTATTTGATTATAATGAGTAATAAGAAGGTCTAGGGGGCAGATTATATCAAAATCCTCTATATCTAAGCCTATTTCTTCCTTAATTTCTCTTATCACAGCATCTTCAGCTTTCTCAGCCTTTTCTATTCCCCCTCCAGTAAAGGAAATATCACCAGGCTGAGTTTTCATAGATTTAGCCCTTATTTCAAAAACTACATTTAACTTATTACCTATCTCAAGCAGTAATATAGCCACTGCTGATCTTTTCATCTTTTTCCAGCCGCTAATATATGGAATATTATTATTAAATTTTTTTATTAGATTATTTATCATACAACCCCCTCCACAATACTTCAAGCTTTCAATTTAAACTATTATTTAAATTAAAGGACCGTCAAAGACAGTCCTCTAATTTAACTCTTTATTTTCAATTATTTTATTAATAATTTCTGCTCTTTCATCTCCTAAGTATGGATATATTTTAGATACTATTTTTCCATCCTTATAGGCTCTTTCTCCATTTACTTCAATTATCTTCATTACTCTTTCTTTTAGAGTTTCTTCGCTTAATAAATCTTCTAAATAATTATCAACTAAATCCTTAAGGCAGGTACCTAGTTCTTTTGGGTTTTTATATTTTGTTCTCATTTGCATCTCCTTATTGTAATGTATAGTTTATGAACATTAATATAACCTAAATTTTGTTAACTGTAAATACTATTTAATCTACAAAATTATTCTAATTATTTTTTCTCGTCGGATTTGGTAATATAGCAAAAAAGATAAATATTGAACTAATAATAAAAATAAAACCAGCTAAATACATGCTAAAATAACCAAAGCTTTTTTGAAGCCATGCATAAATGGAAGGATAAATAAAATTAGATCCCCCAGTACTTAATACTGATAAGATAGAAAAAGAAATAGCTACTAAATCACTTTCAACAATATCTCTAAGATACTTAAATAAAAATGTTAGATAAATTCCATATAAAACTCCATGAAGTTGATCACCTAAAACTATAAGTATAACTGAACCGGTTGAAAATAATAAAACTTTAATGGAAGCAATAGTTAATGCAGTCATTAAACATTTTTTACTATTTAATTTGCCAGCATATTTAGAAACTATCATAAAAGAAAAGAATTCTACTACAACCCTCAAACTTATAGATGTACTATAAATACTATTAGCTTTATCAGTATCTCCTATTATGTCAACTAAATAGGTAGAATATGCAAAGTCTAAGCCCATATAGCTGCCCATTCCTAAAGCAACTGCTAAAAATAGAAATAATATATTTTTATTTTTAAGCAAATCTTTTACTTCAACTTTTTCATTACTTTTTCTTATTTCCTTTTTACTATTATTATTTGCAAACTTAAATAGTATTATTAACATTAAAAAAATTAATAAAGCTAAAGCTGATAAATGTAATGCTCTGTAATTAAAGCTACTTATTATTAAGCCTCCTAGAAAAACAATGCAAGCATAACCTATAGAACCCCATTTTCTTATATCTGAAAATTCATATCCACTAAGGGAAGCAAGTTCTTCAATATATATCTCAAATATACCTGCTAGTGAATTTAAAATAAAGCCATAAATCATGGCAAAATATATTGCAGTATGTACATTAATAAACATTAAACCTATTATTGCTAATAAAACTGTTATTAAATATCTAATAATAAATTTCTTTTTATCTTTTACCTTAGAATAAAAATTAGTTAATAAAGGTTGTCCAATAATATTAAATAAAGCTCCTAGAGTTACAACCTTACTAACATCAGCTAAATCTAACCCTACACTTTGATTTAAATATGGATAATAAAAAGTTACAATTATACTAAATAAACCAAATATAATAAATGTACTTATATTATAATATTTTTTCATTGTATTCCTCCAGATATTTCAAAATTGAACTATAAAAGTTGCTAATTACACAATGAAATACGAATATTTCATGTTAAAAGGGCTGTTAAGACAGCCCCTTTTTTTCTTAATTAATTATTTTGTAGTCCATAAACCATGAATATTACATAATTCTCTAACTTTTTCAATTTCCCCATTTATTTTGAATTCAGCTTCTGGTTTCTTGCTTGAATCTAATTCTTGTCTGTATACTTTGCCATCTTTAGTTATTACTTCTATCCATTCAATATAATGTTCTGGTATCATTGGATGCTCAACATCACCAACTTTGATATATGTTACTCCATCTTTTTCTTCATATACAGGTACATGTTTTTCTACAGCAGCATCAACTGTATTTTCTTGATATAATTTCATTTCCTTACCACAGCATACTAACTTGCCGCCAGTTTCTCTTAGAGCTTCTACAACGGAGCCACACACCTCACATTTATAAATTCCCAATTTTTTAATCATAATAAACACTCCTTTTAAAAAATTTAAATTCTTCCATTTATTTTATTTTACAATTTTATTGCTTCTTCTGCAAGAGAAGAAACATATAGATAATCTCTGACATCAAAGTAACCAAATATTATTCTTACCTTTAATTTATTAATATATTCCTTTAATTTTTTTGCTAAAATTTCAGAATTATTACTTATCTCACTATTTTCGCCATTAAGATAATTTACAAGGGCCAAGTTTGACAAATAGACATTTATATCTTCTGCATCATTAAACTTTAATATTTCTTCTATTCCATAAAAGACAGCATAAATTTGAGCTTCACAACAGGTTCCTGCACCTAAAGTTTTTGAAAAAGAAATTTCCTTTCCATCGTCACTTATTATTACTCCTCCAATGCCTATGCTTCCAGTCAGTTTTCTTGTGTTTTTACATTTCCCATTAACATAAAGTCTATATTTCATATATCCTCCATTATAAACTTCTTCTTTCTTAAAAATATTCATATAAAAATAGAATTATTCTAAAAGGATATATTAAAATATATATAAGATACATTTAATATATATAATTTCTTTTATAGCAAATTATATACATCAAAAATATTAATCAAAATTATGGAGGTTATAATGAAAAATATACTTAACAAAGAAGATAAAATAGGTTTAGTATCCTGCTCTAATGGATATGATTTAAATAAAAAGGATGATATATTAAATTTAATTAAAATACTATCTTCAATGAAGCTGAATGTAGTTATTTCAAACAGCTTATTTAAAGATAGTAATAATAATACTCAAGCCCCAATTTATAGGGCTAAGGATCTTATAAAAATGTATGAAGATAAAAATATTAAGGCTATTTTTGATATATCTGGAGGGGATCTTGCAAATGAAATATTAGATTATATTGACTTTAATATAATCACTAAAAACAATAAGCCTTTCTTCGGCTATAGTGATTTAACAGTTATACTAAATTCCCTTTATAAGAAATGTAATATTCCCAGCTATAACTATCAGATAAGGAATTTAATAAGAGATAATACTAACACTCAAATAACAAACTTTAAAAATACCTTTCTAGAGGGAAGAAAAGATCTATTTGATTTTAAATATTCTTGGGTAAATGGAAAGCAAATGGATGGAATAGTTATAGGAGGTAATATTCGCTGTTTATTAAAACTTGCTGGTACAGAGTATATGCCTGATTTTGAAAATAAAATACTCTTCCTTGAAGCCCTAAGCGGTGATATAAATAAAATATCTACATATATTGCTCAACTTAAACAGCTAGATGCATTTGAAAAAATCAAGGGATTAATTCTTGGAGAATTTACTGAATATGAAAGAAATAATCATAATATTAAAATAGAAGATTTGATTAAGAATAAAATAAGTTCCAATATTCCAATAATAAAAACATCAGAGTTAGGTCACAGTCCTAATTCTAAGGCTATTACTGTCGGAGAGTATATTAGCTTTAACTAAATTAGGTTACCTTGCAAAAAAAATCCTAAAAGTATATAATTTTTCTAGTAACAAATATATAAAGAGGTGAAACCATGTTAAAAGAAGAATTAAAGAAAAACGAAATTGCAGCTATGAAGGCAAGAGACAAACAAACAGTAAATGTATTAAGATTAGTTAACTCAGAAATTAAAGCTTATGAAGTTAATGAAAGACAAGAAGCTACTGATGATGTTGTCATTAAGATAATTGAAAAGCAAATAAAACAATTAAAAGAAACTCTTGAATATGCTAAACAGCTGAATGATGAAGAAAAAATAGCTGAAGGCTCTTTTGCTATTAACCTATTAACTCCATATTTACCGGCTCAATTAAGTGAAGAAGAAGTTGAAAAAATGATAAGAGATATTATTGCTGCTAATAACTATACTAAAGCAGATATGGGCAAAATAATGAAAGAAATTATGCCTAAAATTGCTGGTAAATTTGATAGATCAAAAGTTAATCCAATGGTTAAAAATATACTTGAATAAAATATATAAAATGTACAATGAAGAATGTAACAAGAAGGATTACTTAAACTTTTCCTTAAAATTTCCTTCATTATATATAAATATTGATCATTCTGCATTGTACATTAAAATTAGCTATCTATATATTTCTCCTATATCTGTTCTATAGTATGCCCCCTGAAATTTTATCTTTTTTATATTTTTATATACCTCTTCTTTTGCCTTATCTATTGTTTCTCCTAAACTAGTTACAGAAAGAACCCTTCCTCCATCAGTAAGTAATTTTTCTCCTTCATGTTTTGTTCCATTATGAAATAATATTATTGAAGACCCTAATTCATTAATGATAATTTCATGACCTTTTTTGTAATATGACGGATAACCCTCTGAGCTTAAAACTACTGTTAAACTAACTCTATCATCCCATATTAAATCTTCCTCACTCAAACTTCCGTCAAGAGCCTTTAAAAATATATCTACTATATCACTTTTTAGTCTAGGAACTATTACCTCTGTTTCAGGATCGCCAAATCTTACATTAAATTCTAAAACTTTAGCTTCTCCTTCTACTAGCATAAGTCCTATAAACAAGATACCATTAAAATCTAATCTTTCTTCATTAAAACCCACTATTATTTTATTCAAAATATTTTTCCTAATAGAAGCTTTAAGTTCCTCTGTAAATAATGGATTAGGTGAAAAACATCCAACTCCACCAGTATTTGGCCCTAAATCTTTTTCATATATTTTTTTATAATCCTTGGCACTTTCTAAAGGTATTATCTTTCCATTTGTTACAAAACATAATAAGGAAGCTTCAACCCCATCTAAAAATTCTTCTATTATCACTTTATTACCTTCGCTACCAAAGTATTTGTTTACTAATATATCCTTTAAGGTTACTTCTGCTTCATCCTTAGAGTTACAAATAATAACCCCTTTACCTGCACATAAACCATCAGCTTTAATTACTAGAGGAAATTTATAATTTTCTAAATCTCCTATGGCCTTTTCATAATCTGTATATGATTTATACTTGGCTGTTGGAATACTATATTTCTTCATAAACTTCTTTGAAAAATCTTTACTTCCTTCTAATTGTGCACATTTCCTATTAGGGCCAAAAATTTTTAAATTATGTTTTTTAAACTCATCAACTATGCCTAAAACTAAAGGTTCCTCAGGACCTACTATAGTCAAATCTATTTTTTTTTCCAAAGCAAATTTAAGAAGCTTATCTATTTCATTAGGATTAATATTAATATTTTCTGCTATATCCTTAGTTCCACCATTACCTGGTGCGCAATATATCTTACTAACCTTATCAGACTGAGCAATCTTCCAAGCTAAGGCATGTTCTCTTCCACCACTTCCAACAACTAAAATTTTCATCCTATACCTCCAAAAATTAATCCTCTTTTTAATGCTTAAAGTGTCTTATTCCTGTATATACCATTGCTATTCCATATTTATCTGCTTCTTTTATAGATTCTTCATCTCTAATAGACCCTCCTGGCTGAATTATAGCTGTAACACCTGCTTCGGCTAAAGCTTTAACACAGTCTGAAAAAGGAAAGAAACCATCTGAAGCTGCTACACTTCCTTTTACTTTATATCCCCCTCTTTCTATTGCCTTTTCTGCTGCCCATATTCTATTTACTTCTCCAAGACCTATTCCAACAGTAGCCTTATCTTTTGCTATTATTATCCCATTAGATTTAATATTCTTAGCTGCCTTCCAGGCAAATAATAAATCTTCCATTTCTTCCCTAGTTGGCTGTTTTTTAGTTACTACTTTATACTCATCCTTTAAAAGTAATTCATTTCTATCTTGTACTAATAATCCTCCTAATATTTTCTTATAGTCTAGAGCATTATAATTATTTTTATTAATATCATCTATTTGGATTAATCTTATGTTTTTCTTTTGAGTTAGTATTTTTAAAGCTTCTTCTGTAAAGGAAGGGGCCATCACAACTTCAATAAATATCGAATTAATCATCTCTGCAACATCAGCATCTATTTCTCTATTTACTGCAATGATGCCACCGAATATAGATACCTTATCACATTCATATGCCTTTTTATAAGCCTCAATTAAATTTTTTCCGCTTCCAATGCCACATGGATTTGTATGTTTTACTGCTACTACTGTAGCTTCTTCAAATTCTTTCAATATTTCCAAGGCTCCATTTGCATCATTGAAATTATTAAAAGAAAGCTGCTTTCCATGTAATTGCTTGCCTGAACTAATAGAGCCTGGGAGATCAAAGACCTCCTTATATAAGACTGCCTCTTGATGAGGATTTTCTCCATATCTTAACTCCTGAGCACGATTTAAAGCTAAAGTTAATTTTTCTGGAAATTTTATTTTAGTTAGTTTATTAAAATAGCTTGAAATTAAAGCATCATAGTATGCTGTATAGCTAAAGACCTTACAGGCTAAATATTCTCTTGTTTTTAAGCTTATATCTCCTTTTTTATTGAGCTCATCTAATACTTTTTCATAATCTTCAGGATCAACTATTGCAGTAACAAATTTATAGTTTTTAGCTGCTGCCCTAATCATAGATGGACCACCAATATCAATATTTTCAATAATCTCCTCTTGAGTTGAATTTGGATTTTTTATAGTTTCTTCAAAAGGGTATAAATTATTGACTACCATATCAATTGAATTTATATTTAAGGTCTTAATAGTTTCTAAATGCTCCTCTTCATCTCTTTTATATAATAAGCCAGCATGTATATATGGATTTAAAGTTTTTACTCTACCATCTAATATTTCTGGAAATTTTGTAATCTCCTCTATCTCTATTATCTTTAATCCTTCAGCTTTTAAATCCTTAGCTGTTCCCCCAGTTGATATTATTTCCCAGCCTAGATCAATTAAGCCTTTTGCAAAGCTAAATAAATTTTTTTTATTATAAACACTGATTAACGCACGCTTCATAATATCACTCCTCAATTATTTTTACATGTCTTCCTTCTATTTTTAGCTTTCCCTCACAAAACAACTTTACAGCTTTTGATAAAATCTTATGTTCAGCTTCCAATACTCTTTTTTGAAGACTTTCCACAGTATCATCATCATAAACTTTTACTGGTTCCTGTAGTATAACTGGTCCAGTATCTGTATTTTCATCTACAAAATGAACAGTTGCTCCAGTTATTTTGCAGCCATAATCAAGTACAGCCTTATGTACCCTTTTCCCATAAAAGCTTTTTCCACAAAAACTAGGGATAAGGGAAGGATGTATATTTATTATCCTGTCCCTATATTCAACTACAAACTCTCTTGAAAGTATTTTTAAATATCCTGCTAATACTATTAATTCAATATCCCTTTTTTTAAATTCCTCAATTAGCTTTCTATCATAATCTACTGCATTTTTATACAGAGTTGGGTTAATATATATTGCTTCAATATCGGCTTTCTTAGCTCTTTCTAAACCAAAGGCATCTTCTTTATTGGAAATAATTAATTTTATACTTCCATTTATATAGCCTTTTTTTATATTATCAATTAAGATCTGCAAATTAGTTCCGCCACCTGAAATTAGTACTCCTATTTTGGTTTGTGCCATAATTTAACACCCTTATTGCCTTTTTTAATATCTCCTAATATATAAAACTTCTCATCTCTTTCCTGTAAATAGTTTTTTATTTTTGGCAGATCTTCTTTTGAAATAACAAACATCATTCCAACCCCCATATTAAAGGTAGAATACATCTCATCAATATCAATATTTCCCAATTCTTGTATCAAATTAAATACCGGAGGAGTATCGATTAGCCAAGTTTTTATATTCGCCTCTAGTCCATCAGGCAGCATTCTAGGAATATTCTCATAAAATCCACCGCCTGTAATATGGCATAAACCTTTAATATTAAAATTTTCAATTAAGCCATATACAGGGTCATAATAAATCCTTGTAGGTTTTAGTAATTCCTCTCCTAAGCTAGAGTCCAAGCTAGCATAATATCTATTAAAATCTAATTTCTCCTTTTCTAATAGGAGCTTTCTAATTAATGAATATCCATTGCTATGAACTCCTGAAGAAGCTAGTCCAATTATTATGTCCCCCTCTGCTATTGTAGAGCCATCTATAATATTTTCTTTATCTACTATACCTACACAAAAACCAGCTAAATCATATTCTTCTTTCTCATATAAGCCCGGCATTTCAGCGGTTTCTCCACCAATTAAAGCACAGCTTGCTTTTAAGCATCCATTAGATATCCCTTCAACTATTTTGGCCATTTTTTCAGGGATCAATTTACCAGTGCTAATATAATCTAAGAAAAATAGAGGTTTGGCTCCTTGGCAGAGAATATCATTAACACACATAGCTACACAATCTTCTCCAATGCTATCATGCTTTTCCAGCATAAAAGCAATCTTTAGCTTAGTTCCTACTCCATCTGTTCCTGATACTAACACAGGCTCCTTATATTTTTTTATATCAATTTGAAATAAACCTGCAAAACTACCTATATCATTTAACACCCCAGGTATATGAGTCTTTTTAACTACATCCTTAATAAGTTCTATTTCCTTATATCCAGCTTCCTTATCTACTCCTGAATCCTTATAAGTTATAGACATTTTTTCCCTCCTCTTCTGGTGGATCTATAGCATATCTGTTATTGAAACAGCCTGTACAAAATCCATTATTTTTCCCTACAGATTTAACTAGACCTTCTAGAGACATAAAATAAAGTGAATCGGCTCCTATTAGCTTTCTTATTTCCTCCGAACTCATATTAGCAGCAATTAGATCTTTTTTACTAGGAGTATCCATTCCTAAATGGCAGGCATTTATTACTGGTGGTGAAGCTATTCTTACATGAACTTCCTTTGCTCCTGCCTTTTTTAACATTTGCACAATTCTTTTCATAGTTGTCCCTCTAACTATAGAATCATCTACAAGAATAATTCTTTTGCCATCAATGTTTTCTTTTATGGCATTTAGTTTTATCATAACTCCCTGTTCTCTTAATTCCTGGCTAGGTTGTATAAAAGTTCTACCGACATATCTATTTTTTATTAAACCTTCAGCATATGGAATATTTGCTTCTTCAGCAAAGCCTATGGCGAAAACAGTTCCAGAATCAGGTCCCCCAATTATAATATCTGCATCATTTCTTGACTCCCTTGCCAATTGTCTTCCTGCTTCCCTTCTTGATGAATAAATACTTTTACCATATAGAAGACTATCAGGTCTGGCAAAATAAACTAGTTCAAAAAGACATAAGTTTTCTTTTGCTTTTTTTCTTGATATAGTTCTTAAAGCTTCATTGTCTATAACAATTACTTCACCTGGATCTATATCTCTAAGAAATTCTGCTCCTATATTATCAAATACACAACTTTCAGAAGATACAATATAGTCTTTTCCTAATTTACCTAGACATAATGGTTTTATACCATAAGGATCCCTTGCTGCTATTAACCTATCATTTGTCATCATTATTAGAGCATAAGAACCTGAAAGTTCATCTAGAGATTTTATAACTGCTTCTTCTATATTATCCCTACTATTTCTAGCAACTAAGTTTGCAATAACTTCTGCATCTAACTCAGATTGAAAAATCACTCCTTCTTCTTCTAACTTATCTCTTAAAATATTAGAATTAACAATTGATCCATCAAGAGTTATGGCTAATGCACCTCTTTTATAACCAACTACTAGTGGCAGGGTAGTTAAAAGGCTCTGATTACTTGAATTAAAAGCATATCTAACATGTCCTATGGCTATATTGCCAGTAAGTTTATATAAGTTATCCTTGGATAAAACTTCATTAACAAGACCTGCCTCCCTATGATAATCTATAAAACCATTATTATTTACTGCTATTCCTGCACTTATCTGTCCTCTATGCTGTAATGCATAAAGTCCATAATAAACAACCTGTGCTACATCCTTTCTATTTGAACTATATATTCCAACTACTCCACTCAATGCTGTACCTCCTATTTTTTTAAAATCTCATTGAGTTCCTTATTCATTTTTATTACATCTTCTGTCATTTTCTTTTTGTAGTCTTTTAGCTTTTCCCTTAGCTCAGGGTATTTTACTGATAATATTTGGACTGCTAGTAAGCCAGCATTTTCTCCACCATTAATAGCAACAGTAGCTACAGGAACTCCTTTAGGCATCTGTACAACTGATAATAAAGAATCTAATCCATCCATTGTAGAAGATTTAACAGGAAGCCCAATTACAGGTAATGGTGTCATAGCTGCTATAACTCCTGCTAAATGAGCAGCTTTTCCTGCTATTGCTATTATTGCTTCTATACCCTGTTTTTCTGCACTTTTTGCAAAGTCCGCAGCCAATTCAGGTGATCTATGAGCTGATATTACTTTCACTTCATATTTCACTTCAAATTTCTCTAGTATTTCTATAACCTTATAAGCAATTTCTTTATCAGAAATGCTTCCCATAACTATAGCTAGCTTCATCTTTCTTCCTCCATTATCCATTATTTGTAATATTTAACTCCAGAAAGGAATATTTTGTGTTGTCCTTTTAGTTCTATATTCTTATAAATATCTTTTCCTATTCTATCAATAGAAGATATTGTTCCAAGAATTCTTCCATCGATACTTGTCAATGCTTCAACTGATCTATCAGCTCCTGTTACATTTTTTGAAATAATTTGTGTTGCTATTTGACCCTTATCTAATAATTTATCGGGATTATTTCCAAGTATAATTCTTCCTTCTTTTGTAGCTATAGGTACAGTATATATTTCTCCAACTTCCATCTCACTCATCCAAGGAGATAAGTTAGACACAACTTTTACATCTACCATTGTTGAAATAAATCTTCCAGCTGAATTGCTTGTAATGTAAGGTGCCTTAGTATTTGTTTCTGATATTCTTCCATTCTCAATTAGACCTAATTTAACTAATCCTATTGCTCCATCTCCAATACCTAACACTAGTCCGTCCCTATTTTCAATAAGATCATCTAATGCTTCCTTTACATAGGAATTATTAAATATAAGCTTTAATAGTTTTCCTGAAGCCTCAGGTTCTGAACCATATACTTGACCATTAGGTAATCCTAAAATTTGAGAAGCTTTTATTTTTTCTGCTAAAATTTTATAGGACTCTTCTATAACCTTTTTGTTAAGTGATTTGAATACAAAAGTTTCTACTTTTGCACCAGCATCCATAAAAGCCTTAGCCATATCATATTCTCCATGGCTTCCAGTGAATATTGGTATTAAAACTCTTGGTACTGCAATTGAGTTAGAAATTTTAGCAATAGAACCCTTTATATATGGTGTAATTTCATTTATTTCTATTTGCTTATTATCAATTGGAAAGGTTTCATTTAAAGGTTTTTGCCATTCATTTAATAATTCTTTAAGATTTATAACTACATCCTTTATTTTTATATATTTATCAGCTATTGTTCTAGCAATTAGGCTATAGTCTAGACCCTCTAATAATTTTTCAAGATCTTTATATCCATCAATTTCTAACAATATAGATCCATAAAGAGGCTTGTACAAATCATCTACTATTTCATTATTTATTACACAGCCTATTTCATTTCCCAATGCCATTTCAGCAACTGCTCTTGCAATACCACCAAAGCCTATTGTAGAACTTGATAGTATTTCTTTTTTATTTGCCAATTCTTTAATTTTTGAATAATTTTCTTTTAATTGATTGAAATTTATTAGCCCATTTTCATCTACTTTTAAATTAACTAATACAATATTAGAATTAGATTTTTTAAATTCTTTTGAAATAATATTATCTACCTTGTCATATGTTACTGCAAAACTAAATAATGATGGTGGAACACTGATATCTCCAAAAGTTCCACTCATACTGTCTTTACCACCTATACATGGTATATCTAAATTCTTTTGGACAATAAATGCTCCTAATAGACTTGCAAAAGGCTTGCCCCATTTTGTAGGATCTTTTCCTAAGCTTTCAAAGTATTCTTGGAATGATAGCCTGATTTTTCTGTAATCTCCACCTAAGGCAACTACTTTTGCTACTGATTCAATGACAGCATAATATCCAGCATGGAATGTACTCCATTTTGCTAATTTAGGATCATATCCAAAGGTCATAATAGAGCATGTCCTAGTTTCGCCATTAGCTACTGGAATCTTTGCTACCATTCCTTCCTGTGGTGTTACCATGTTTTTACCGCCCAATTGCATTAATACTGTTCCTGAATTTATAGTATTATCAAATCTTTCTACCAAACCTTTTTGTGATGCGATATTTAAATCTTTCATATTATCAATAAAGGCTTCTTTTATACCTTTATTTTTTACATGACTAGGATTATTTTTTAAATATATTTCTTCATCCGGCATAGTTATATTAACTTTAGTTTTCTTTCTAACCCCACTGCTATTTAAAAAGTCTCTATCTATATCAATTATTCTTTTACCTCTCCATACCATTTGAAGCCTATTATTATCTGTAACTTCTGCAATAACAGCAGCTTCCAAATCCTCTTCCTCTGCAAGTCTCTTAAATTCCTCTAAATTTTCCTTGTCTATAACCACTGCCATTCTTTCTTGTGATTCAGAAAGGGCAATTTCATACCCATCAAGTCCTTCATATTTTAAAGGTACTTTATCTAAATCTATATATAATCCATCGGCAAGTTCTCCAACTGCAACAGCTACCCCACCTGCACCAAAATCATTGCATTTTTTAATTAGTCTTGTTGCTCTTGGATTTCTAAAAAGTCTTATTATTTTTCTTTCAATTAATGGGTTCCCCTTTTGAACATCTGCACCTAATTTTTCAAGGGCTTTTTCTGTTTGAACCTTTGAAGAACCAACAGCAGCACCAAGTCCATCTCTTCCAGTTCTACCACCAACAAGTAATATTAAATCTGTAGCTTCTGCCTCTCCTCGTATAACCCAATTCTTTGGGGCTGCAGAAACTAAAGCTCCCAATTCCATACGTTTAGCAGCAAATCCTTCATCATAAAATTCCTTTATATAACCTGAAGCTGATCCAACTTGATTTCCATAAGAACTATAACCTTCCATTGCTGTTTGAGTAATTTTTCTTTGAGCTAATTTTCCTTCAAGAGTATCTTCATATTTTTGTCTTGGATCAGCAGAACCAGTAATTCTCATTGCTTGATATACATAAGTTCTACCTGATAGTGGATCTCTTATTCCTCCTCCTAAGCAGGTTGCCGCCCCACCAAATGGTTCAATTTCTGTAGGGTGATTATGAGTCTCATTTTTAAACATTAATAAATATTTTTCATTTTTTCCATTTACATCAACATCTATTTCAATACTAGCTGCATTTATTTCCTTTGTTTCTTCCTTATCTTTAAGCTTACCTTTCTTTCCAACTTCCTTCATATTAATTGTAGCTAAGTCCATTAAGGATATTGCTTTCTTATTTTCTTCGTACACGTACTTTCTGGAACTTAAATATTCCTTAATTGCTTCTTCAAATATTTCCTTATACTTACCTTCTTCAACTTTAATATCTGTAATTTCTGTCATAAAAGTTGTATGTCTACAATGGTCTGACCAATAGGTATCAATTGCTTTTAGTTCAGCAATGCTCGGATCTCTTTCTTCTCTTCTAAAATATGATTGACAATATAACAAATCATCCATATCCATAGCAAAGCCATATCTCTCTTTAAGCTTCTCTAATTCATTTTCAGCCATATCCATAAAATCATTTAATATTTCTATTTCATTAGCTTTTTCATAAATATCTTCATCTATATGATTTAACTCAAGCTCTGTATATTCTAAAGGATTTATAAAGTAGGATTTAACTTTTTTAAGCTCTTCATCTCTTATATTTTTTAAAATATATATTTTTGAATGCTTAACTTTAACATCAAAATCTAAGAACTTATTTATTATTTCATTTGCTGAATCTTCCCTTTGATTAAATTGTCCTTTATGGGCTTCTATTCTAAAAGCTTTTTCATCTTCATTTATAACTAAATCTTTATACATCAAATCAGTATAAGGTTCATATAATAACTTATCTATAATTTGATCTACTATCTCTTTCTCTGTTTCTTTTATATCATATTCATTTATAACCCTTACTTCTTCTAAGCTGGAAATGCCTAAATAATTTTTAAATTCATCTAATAAATTTTTTCCTTCTTCATTAAATTCTTTTTTCTTTTCAACATAAACTCGTATACAGTTCATTTTTTCACTCCCTTTTAAACTTTATATTTTAATATTATTTAGTTAACATAATTTTTTCTAATTCAAAAGGCTCAATATATGTATCACCTTGATATGCCCTCATATTTCCCCCTGAAATTTCATCTATTAAGGCTATATGATTGTCTTTTCCTATTCTTCCAAATTCAAATTTTATATCATATAGTTCTAAGCCCTTTTTGAATAACTCTGACTTAACTATCTCTCCAATTTTCCTTGCGAGATCAACTAAAATTTTATATTCTTCTTTTGTCATTATATTTAGAATTTCTAGGGCTTCATCAGTAATTAATGGATCATTTCTTAAATCATCTTTTAAAGTCACTTCTACATAACCATTAAGCTCTTGTCTTTCTTTGGCATATAATCCATATCTTCTAAGAAAACTTCCTACAGCCTTATAGCGACAAATTACCTCTACACCTTTCCCAAAGACTTTTGCTGGTAAAACTGTCATTGTTGACTTTTCAATATCTGCAGATAGATAATGAGTTGGTATGCCCAATAAATTTAGTTTTTCAAAAAAGAACTTTGTAAGCCTCAAGCCAGACTTCCCTATTCCCTCAATAGTAAGTCCTACAGTATTAGCTCCTGGATCAAAGACTCCATTTTCACCAGTAACGTCATCTTTAAATTTAAGCATATAATTTCCGTCTTTTAATTCATAAACATCTTTTGTTTTGCCTCTGTAAATTAACTCCATTGCATCCACTCCTTTAAAATATAATATTTATAAAAAAATAAAAGCTCAGTCAGGGTAGGTTAAGCGAAACCTACCCGACTGGGCTTTTCTCCCTTCGGTGTGATACCAAATTAGTATTTATACTGCTTATAGCCTAAAAAAGGGTGCAAAACAGCAGTGGCAAATTAGTACCAATGTTAGTATCTGTGCCGCTCGGACCTGCGGGTAATATTATTAACCCCGGAACCCTAGGCACACTTCCGCTCATAGAGAAATGATTATCGGCCATTTCGTAGAGACATCCCAACCATATTATGGGACTTATATGAGCTTTATATTCTTTTATAATTCAATATTATCATGTTTTACATATATGTCAATATATTACAAGTGGAATTTTATAAATTTTTTAGACTTTTATTATAGCTAAAAATATAATAAGAAGCTGAGAAAATAATTATATAACCTATAAAGCTATATATATCAGGCAATGTATTAAATACAGCAAAACTTATTATTGCTGAAAAAATTATATTACTATAATCAAATATTGAAATTTCTTTTGCTGGTGCATACTTATAGGCTAAGGTAACTCCAAATTGACCAATACTAGCAAATAAACCAGCCAGTAATAAATATATTAACTGTATTAAAGTCATTGCTTTATAAACTGAAGCCATAAAAGGAAAAATTACTATTAAAGAAAATAAGGAAAAATAGAAAACTACAGTATAAGTATTTTCTTTGCTTCCTAAAACTCTTAAACAGGTATAGGCCCCTGCCGCAAAAACAGCTCCTAAAATTCCAATTATAAATGGCATTATTTCAATATTAAAAGTAGGCTTAATAATGAATAAAGTTCCTATAAAGGCTATTAAAACGGCTGATATTTGCCTTATATTTATCTTTTCCTTTAAAAATAAAGCCGAAAAAATTATTACAAAGAAAGGACTTAATTTATTTAGCATATTAGCATCAGATAGCACTAATCTATCAATTGAATAATAGTTAAAAACTATGCCTATTGTTCCTAAAGCTGATCTTAATAACAAGATCTTTTGACTGCTTTTTTTACCAAAATAGCTTTGCTTATTTTTAATTATAAACGTTAATGCTACTATGCAAGAAACAAGATTTCTAAAAAAAGTCTTTTGAAAAGAAGGAAGATCTCCAGCTAATTTTACAAAAGCAGACATTACTGCAAAGCCAAAGGCAGACATTATTATAAAAATTATTCCTTTATAACGATTATCTAACTTCTCCATTGTTTATCTCCTTATAATTTGACTTAAGATTTTTAATTACAATAAAATAAAATTAATAGAATATGAATTTTACTTACCCTATTAATTTTACTTTATTATTTTCCTTATTTTATTGTTCTAAATTTTCTTCTATTTTCTTTATAAAATTTTCTTCACTATCTTCTTCAATGAATTTCTGATTAATGTAACCAATTACTGATCCTTCTATTCCACCACACTCTCCTAAGCAACAAGTATCAATATTTTCCTTACCAAACTTTTCTTCTAATATTTCAATATCTATTCCTGAACAGGAAGGACAAACTAAAATCATAATTACTCTCCTTATTAAAATAATATCTTTAATAATAATATTCTACTAATAATAATTATTATTTTCAAGAGTAATTATCTTTAATTTAATATATATTTTTCCTTTCTATATAATCTTACAACATTAAAATTATAAATTTAGACTGCCAATAAAATATCAGCAGTCTAGTTTTATTTTAATTCTATTTATTTAGTAACTTAACTGTGTCTCTTGCTATAACTAACTCCTCATTTGTTGGTATTTCATATACCTTAACCTTAGAATCTTTAGTTGAAATTTCCTGAACTTCTCCTCTGACTTCATTCTTTTCTTCATCTATATTGAAGCCTAAGAATTCTAAACCCTTTAGAACTTCTTTTCTAGCAAAGGATGAGTTTTCACCAATACCAGCTGTAAATACTATAACATCAACTCCACCCATTATTCCAGCATAGGATGCAATTTGAGCACGAATCTTATAGTTAAAAATATCTAAAGCTAATTTAGCTCTTTCATTTCCTTGTTCAGCAGCCATTTGAACATCTCTAAAATCTGAAGATACTCCAGAAATCCCAAGAAGTCCAGACTTTTTGTTTAACATTTCATTAACTTCTTCTAATTTATATCCTTGTTGTTCAACTAAGAAAGCTATAACTGATGGGTCAATATTTCCAGATCTTGTTCCCATCATTACACCTGCTAAAGGTGTAAAGCCCATAGAAGTATCAATTGACTTACCGCCCTTAACAGCTGCTAAAGAACATCCATTACCTAAATGACAGGTAATTATTTTTAAATCCTTAATATCTCTATTCATTACTTCAGCAACTTTTTGTGAAACATATTTATGAGATGTTCCGTGGAAACCATACCTTCTTATTCCATACTTTTCATAAAGTTCATATGGAAGCGGACAAATATATGCTACCTTAGGCATAGTTTGGTGGAAAGCAGTATCAAAAACAGCAGCCATTGGAGTGTTTGGCATAAGTTCTTTACAAGCTTCTATTCCTATTATGTTAGGTGGATTATGTAAAGGTGCTAGTGGAATACAATCCTTAATTAATTCTATTACTTCATCATCAATTAATACAGAATCAGAATATTTTTCTCCTCCGTGAACAACTCTATGACCTACAGCTGTTATTTCATCCATAGATTCTATAACAGCATGCTCCTTGTTTAATAAAGCTTCTAAGACCAATTTTATTGCTTCCTTATGATCTTTCATGTCTTGTTTAATTATGTATTTATCCTTGCCCTCTACCTTTTGAGTAAGAATTGATCCATCTATACCAATTCTTTCAACCAAACCACTTACTAAAGATTTTTCTGTCTCCATGTCTATAAGTTGATATTTTAGTGATGAACTACCACAGTTAATAACTAATACTTTCATTGTAACTCTCCCTGTCTATTTTTTATCTTTTAATTATATAATACACCAAATAATTTTTTTTTCAAATTTCATCCTGAGCTAAATTCTATATTCATTCCAGATAGAAATAGATTATTATGCTTCTTTGGCTGTTTTCTAAATAATATATTGTTTATTTTATTTGTATATTATAAATAATATTATTTTTCAATATTATTATGCTTATTATTAACCTACTTAATTCATTATCTTAGTATTGATTGAGCCATCCTTCTATATGTATGTCTTATTCCCCTTATTGCTGCTGATAAGGTCATAATATTCTCTGGCAAGGCCATACCAAAGGTTCCGCAGTCTCCAATATGTTGAAGATCTGCTCCTGCCATCTTTGAATTTAAGGCAATAGTTTCAATAACACTCTTGCTTGCCCCTTCTTGAGATGTTCCTATGGTTGTCATTGCCAAGGCATTGTTTTCATGAATTAATTTTATCATCTTTTTTGCCAATTCTAAGTCAAATCCGGGTACTGTGCCAGCTGCTGGAATTAAAATAACATCTGCACCAGCATCAATAAATCTCTTTATAGTTTCTTCATCATATATGTTTCCACTGCCAGCTCCATGCATTTTACCAGCAATTATTAAAGTTCCATTACCTAAAATACTTTTAGCCAGCTTTATTCCTTCTTCTATTGTATATTCAGTAACACCTGTATTAGGGTTACCGGTAATCACAATATAATCAAAACCATATTCCTTTACCTTTAAAAGATTATTATCATTTAAACAATATCCACTATTATAACTACTACCCTCTGGAACTGGCTCTAAATTTACCCCTATGATTCTTCCAATTAGTTTTCTTATATTTCTAATATAATCTTTATTATTTAAATTATCCTTTATTATTTTTTCTATTTTTTCTTCATCAAAACCTGATAATAAGTCTATAACCCCATCAATTCCACTAATAAAAGGCTTTTCAAAATTAAAAGTATTTAAAGTTATCATATCAGCACCAAAAGCAGCTGAAAGCTCTAAGTTAGATACTTCCCTTATAAATGGTGAACAGCTTACAATATTCTCTGAAACTACTGTTCTTCCTTCAGAATTTTTTATAATTTCTTTTAAGTTTTGCTTACTTAAGCCTTCAATGTCACTAGTAGTTAATTCAAATATTCTTTTCATAAATTTCCTCCCATAATCTCAAATTACTTAAACAGCTGCCAAATCAGCTAATTGAAATCTTATAACCTTGCTTAAATCTTCTAAGCTCAGCTCTACTTGATAACCTATTTTACCAGCACTAAAAATGAAGGTATCAAAATCCTGAGCTGATATGTCGATTATAGTAGTAAAAAATTTCTTCATTCCTATTGGTGAACAGCCTCCATGAATATAACCTGTTAAAGGCAATAATTCCTTTGCTTTTATCATTTCTATAGATTTCTCCCCAACACTTTTTGCTGCCTTTTTTAAATCTAATTCCTTTTCAACAGGTATTACAAAAACATAATTTTTCTTAGACTTTCCTACGGTAACAAGAGTCTTAAAAACCCTCCTTGGATCCTGATTAAGGGCTTTTGCAACGTCAAGTCCACTTATGGCATCTGTATCAACATAAGAATAGCTATTATATTTGATTTTCTTTTGATCTAATATTCTCATTACATTTGTTTTTTCATCCATTATTATCCCTCCAAGTAATTTAATTATATCACTTTTTGAATTCAGAGTATCAAATAAAAATAAAGATCTACAAAAATAAAAGGACTGCTAGAGGCAGCCCAATTTATATATTTATTTATATTTCTTTCATTATTTGTCAATGATAATATATCTCAATTAATAAATTGTTTTAATTTTACTTATCCTCTTTTTGTTATATAATATAAGAGTTACATAACTTTTTATAATATGAAAACTGGAGGATAAAATGAAAAAAATTATAAAAAAACTATTATTAGATAATTGGCTTTTAGTCACGACCTTTCTAATTTTGCAAATTAAATCAATGCTTTTACTATCGATGCTTAGAACACCTGGATCAAAATCTATAAGTTTATCAAAAATGTATTTTTCTGTTCCTGCCTTAGGGGCTCATTTATTAATAATTTTGTTAATTCTAAGTATTACATATATTTTTAAATCCAAAACAGCCCTAAAAGTTAGCTTAGGAATTAATATTTTTATAAGCTTATTATTTGTTTTTGATATTTGGTATTACAGATCAAATGGTTCTTTTATTTCTTTAAGACACTTTATTTATCCAGAAATATTTAATCCTTCAAATAAGAGCTTATTTAATTTTAAATTAGTTGATATATTATTTTTTATAGATTTTATTTTTTTTGCTCTATTAAATAAATTCACCAGAATATTTAAATTTAAAGAAGATTTATCACAGTTAAAAATGAGATGCATAAAAGCTGCTTCTTTATTTATTATTAGTACTCTATCCCTTTATTTTAGCCATTTATTAATAGATGTTACTAACAGTATAAATGGCTTGAGACTATTTAGCCTGTCCTGGGCACCTTATCAAACCTATAGCGATATGAGTCCTCTTGGCTATCATGGATATGATATTGTTTATACATTATCTAAAAATTATAAGCTAAAAGATAAAGAAGCTGCAGAAATAAAAGACTGGTTTGAAAATAATAAGGAAGATCTAGAAGATAATGCTTATTTTTCAATGTTAGAAGGTAAGAATTTAATAGCTCTTCAAGTTGAATCTTTAGAAAACTTTGTAATTGGGCAAAAGGTTTATGGACAAGAAATAACTCCAAACCTTAATAAACTTCTTAATAACAGTTTATATTTTAATAATATTTATGAACAAAATAATTCAGGAACAAGTTCTGATGCTGACTTCTTAGTTAATACATCAATTTTTCCTATAAGAGAAGGTACTGCTTTCCAAGGTTATCCTTGGACAAAATATAACAGCCTTCAAAGACTTCTGGAAACCAAAGGATATAAAACTATTTCAACTCATGCAGAAATAGGTGGTAATTGGAATTGGGCAGAAAATCATAAATCTTTTGGTGCTGATAAAATTTTAGATATTAACAGTTATAATATGGATGAAGTAATAGGGCTTGGCTTGTCAGATGAATCCTATTTAAAGCAAGTAGCTCACAAAATAAAAAGCGAATCTGCTCCCTTTTATACTTTTGTAACTACATTAACTAGCCATGGGCCATTTGAAATTCCTGAAAATAAAAAATATCTAAACTTACCAAAGGAATTAGATGAAAATATCCTTGGAGCTTATTTTCAAAGTATAAGATATACAGATGAGGCTATAAAATTATTTTTAGAAGAATTAGAAAAAGATAATCTTTTAGAAAATACTATAGTAATGATATATGGAGATCATACAGGGGTACATAAATTCTATGAAGAAGAAATGCAGGATGCTCCTTTAGAAGGAAACTGGTGGAAAGAAAAAGATATGAAAATACCTTTAATTATCTATAATCCTGAAATTAAAGGAGAAACAATATCTAAAGCTGGTGGACAAGTTGATTTTCTTCCTACCATATCTTATTTGCTTGGAGTAGAAAGAAAAGAATTTGAAAGTTCTTCAATGGGACGAGTTCTAGTTAACACAAATAGAGATTATACAATATTAAATAGCGGAGAAATTATTGGAACAACATCAAGTAAGGAAGAAAAAGAAAACTTAAAAAATATCTTTAAAATTGCAGATTACATAATTAAGGGAAACTACTTTAATTACTAATTCAAATATAAGGAACTTTTGCTTTACAAAAGTTCCTTTATTATGTATTTTAAATTATTTTTCTTACCAAAAGCTTATATTTAATATAAAACAAATTTCTTCTTTAACTTATATTTGTTTAATATTTCTTCACTAGGTTCTTCATCTATTTCAAAAAGCTGATTTGTTATAACATTCTTTTCAGTTTTGTAGGCTAAAAGTCTTCCTTTTATTTCCTCCTTAAATTCTGACCATGTCCAAAGATGAGCAGTACCATAGGATTCTATTAGGCATATTACTTTTTTTGATTTTAAAATATAAATACTTAAAGGAACTTTTTTATTGGCTTCCTTAATAATTTCATTATTATAACTATCTATAATTTCTTTATCTTTATGCCCTAAATTGCTGTATATAATATCTAACTCTTTATATTTACCCATCTTATCACCTTAATTATTATTTATTAATAATACTATAATATATTATAAAATATTATCAGTTAAAAAAGGTCTTTTAAAGAATTACTCTCTAAAAAACCTAAACTATAATTCCTTAACAATATCTTTATTTAACATTATAAATTCTATAATATTTATTTTTTAAATACTCAATAAAATACTTTGGATTTAACTCTTCTCCAGTTATATTTTTTATAAGTTCATTTGGAGTATAAAGAGCACCATGTCTATGAACTTTTTCCTTCAACCATTCATTAATTTCTGTAAATTTACCTTCTTTTAAATCCTCAAATATATCAGGCTTTTCATTAATTAAGGTATTTAAGAATTGGGCACCATATAAATTTCCTAAAGCATAGCTTGGAAAATATCCAAAAGATCCATCTGACCAATGCATGTCTTGTAAAATGCCTTCAGCATCATTTTTAGGTTCAACACCTAGATATTCTCTATACTTTTTATTCCACATTTTTTTTAAATCCTCTACTTTAATTCTTCCATTTATTAAATCTTTTTCAATTTCATATCTTATGATAATGTGAAGACCATATGTTAATTCATCTGCTTCAGTTCTTATTAATGAAGCTTCCACATAATTCATTGCTTCATAGAACTCATCTAAAGAAACATTCTTGAAATCGTCAAAATACTCTTTAGCTAGAGGAAGTAAATAAGAGCAAAATTCTTTGCTTCTTCCTAAAATATTTTCATAAAATCTTGATTGCGATTCATGAATAGCCATAGATGCACCAATTTGAAGCCCTGTGCCTTCTAAATCATCACTTATATTTTGTTCATAAATTCCATGTCCGCCTTCATGAATTGTACTAAATAAAGCTGAAGTAAACTCATCTTCATGATAGTTAGTTGTTAATCTTACATCCTTATTGCCAAAGTTTGTTGTAAATGGATGAACACTAACATCTAATCTTCCTGCCTTCATATCAAATCCTATTTTTTCTAGAACCCTTAAGGAAAGTTCCTTTTGCTTTTCCGCATTAAAATGACCATATAAAAAATCTCTATTTATATTTTTACTACTTTCTTTTATCTTACTTAATATTTCTATAATACCAACTTTTAATTCATTAAATATTTTATCAAGTTTTTCTGTTGTTAAGCCTAATTCATATTTATCTAATAATGTATCATATTTATCATTATTATATCCCCAATATTCAATAAATTCCTGAGTATACTTTACAACCTTTTCTAAATGAGGCTTAAATATTTCAAAATCCTTAGCTTCCTTTGCTTTTTCCCAAGCTATTTCTGCGTTACTGCATATCCCCACAAATTCAACATATTTTTCTTGAGGAATTTTTTTAGTTTCATTATATTTTCTTTCAAGCTCTTCTAACATTCTACATTGTAACTTATTCATTTTATCTTTGTATGGAGATAAATCTTCTATAAAATTCTTTACTGTATCACTTGTAAGCATTTTAAAGCTTTCTTCTGAAAGATATTGAAGAAGCTCCCCCCTATTTTCTCCTGCCTTTTCCGGCATATTAGTTCTCATATCCCAATAAATTAATGCAATAGCTTGATTTAATTTTTCATATTTTTTTAAATAATCCTTTAGTTCATTTATTTTCTTATCCAACATCAGCTTTTCCTCCTAACTCCAAACTACTAACTCCAAACTCCTAACTGTTATAGTTCTCTCTGCCATAAGGTTATATTATCTATAAATTTAAACCCAATCCATTTATATAAATTAATAGCTTTTAAATTTTCATAATCTACTCTAATATATAATTCCTTGATACCATAATTTTTTGCTTTTAAAATTATTTCATGCAATAGTAATTTCCCAAGACCAATACCTCTTAATCTCTCTATAATACCAAAATTTACAATAGTATACATGTTTCTATTATCAATTATTTGACCATATCCAACAGCTTCATCCCCTAACATCCCAAAAAAGCAAAAATCCTTTAGATAATAATCCTGACCCATATCCATATATATATCCTCAATAGTTAGTGGCTTTCTATTTAAATCTGCAAATATTTGATTTTGAATATCACAACGAAGAGCTTCGTCCTTGCCCTCAATAAATTTTCTAACTTTAAATCTAGAACTATAATAATTAAGATTATTTTTAACTAAGTTATCCTTTAATTTTGAATATATATTGTTAATTTCCTTATCCTTGTTATAATATCTTAAATCCAGGCTCATTAAAATTGAATATCTGCTTTTATTAAAACCTAATTTCATTAATTCAGTATTTCTTTTACTCTTATTAAATACCTCATAGAATAAAATATTACGATTAAAAAAATCTAGAGTACTTTCATTTAATAAGGGAATAAACTCAGGTTCTATATATAAAGCCCAAACTCTAACATATCTATCTACAGGAGGCTCATACCATATGTATCCTACATGATTATCATTAATTTTAATTATTTTAATAAACTTTCTATATAAATATTTCATTATGAAGTTTTGCTTATCATATAATTCAAAAAAATCTTTATCATAACTTACTCTTTTTAGACTTTTAGAATGAAGTTTTCTTAAGGCTTCTATATTATTTAATCCTATTTTCTCTAACATCTCATACCCCTCTAGCGTTGAAAAAATACGGTACCTTTACTAATATTCTGCAAATTACATTATATTATAAAAGAACACACATATAATAATATGCGTGTTCTAATTTCATTATTACTACTCAGCATCTTTGATGCTAAGAGCAATCTTCTTGTTTTCTGAATCTACTGATAAAATTAAGGCCTTTACTTCTTCCCCTATGCTTAAAGCATCTGATGGTGTATTGATTCTATCATGAGAGATTTTTGATATATGAACTAAGCCATCTACTCCTGGTTCTAATTCTACAAAAGCTCCAAAGTCTGTCATTCTAACTACTTTTCCAAGAACAACTGAACCTTCTGGATATTTTTCTTCTACTCTGCTCCATGGTTCTTCTGTTAATGCCTTAATACTCAAAGATAGTCTATTAGCTTCCCTGTCAGCGCTTATTACCTTAGCATCAACTATTTGACCTTTCTTTAATACGCTTTCAGCTGATTTAACATGGCTCCATGATATTTGAGATAGATGAATTAAACCATCAATTCCATTTACATCTGCAAAAGCACCGAAATCAGTAAATCTTTTAATTTCTGCCTTTACTACATCGCCTTCTTTTATAGAACTCCATGCTTTATCTTCAATTTCTTTTTGTCTTTCTTCTAAAATAACTCTTCTTGAAGCAACAATTTTTGATGGATTTTCAAAGGAGAAATCTATTAATCTTACTTCTAATTCTGTACCAACTAAATCACTTCTATCTTTAACAAATCTAATATCAACTTGTGATAGAGGTACAAATACTCTTACTCCCTTATAATAACCTGTTAATCCCTTTTCCTTAGCTTCTTTAATTTTTAGGTTAAAGCTTTCTTTATTGTTATATAATTTTTCAAGTTCATTTAGTGCTTCTTTCTTTTCATATTCTAATCTTGAAAGAACAACATTTCCATCTTCATTTTTTAATTTAATGACCCTTGCTTCAATTTCATCTCCAACTTTGATTGTAGAAATATAATTTTCTAAATTTTCTTCAATTGTTAGTTCTTTTAAAGGTATTATTCCATCAACTTTATATCCAATTAGTGATACTATAACTTCATCTCTGTTGATTGATAAAATTTCCCCCTTAACTTCATCCCCAATTTTAAATTTTCTATCCATCTCTTCCATTAATTTTAATTGATCTTCCATTAATTATTTCCCTCCATAATATCAATGACTTCTTTTATAATCCAGTCAGGAGTAGATGCACCAGCAGTTATCCCAACTTTTTTACCTTTATTGGATTCAATAAATTCTTTAGTAAGCTCCTTAGCATTTTCTATATGTATTGTATTACTGCAATTTTTCTTAGCTATTTCATATAACTTAGTTGTATTTGAACTATTTCTACCACCGATTACAATCATAGTATCAACAATTTTTGATAAATTATCAGCGCTTTTTTGTCTTACTTCTGTTGCCTGACAAATAGTATTAAAAGCTAATACTTCCTTTGATTTTAAGGATAGGTTTGTTACTGTATTTTTCCAATTTTCTTGTTTTTCTGTTGTTTGTGACACAACACAAATTTTATTAGGTAATTTCTCATCAAAACTACCATCTTTAGTTATTATAGCACTATCATTACACCATCCGTTAATTCCAATTACTTCGGGATGTTTTTTATCTCCTAAAATAACTATATTATAACCCTTTTCAGAAAATTTATTTACCTTCTTTTGAATATTTGTTACATATGGGCATGTAGCATTGACAACAATTAATCCTCTATTTTCCAAATCTTCAATAACTTTCTTAGTTACACCATGTGATCTTATAACTATAACATCATCTTGTTCTAACTGATCTATTTCATTATAATTTATAGCAAATATATTATTTTCTTCTAAATAATTAACAACATCATTATTATGTATTAAAGGACCTAATGTATAGATTTTTTTATTATACTGCTTTTGAATCTTTATAGCTTCTTCTACAGCTCTCTGTACTCCAAAGCAAAAGCCTGCATTTTCTGCTAATAATACTTTACTCATAAAAATTTCTCCTATATATTTATATTTTAAATTTATTTTTTTATCCCCTTAATAATAAATTAAAGATTTTTTTCTATAATAGAAGATATTTTTTCTGTTACTTCAAAAATTGATAGATTGGTTGAATCTATTTCTATTGCATCTTCTGCTTTTCTTAATGGATCTACTTCCCTATGACTATCGTAATAATCTCTTTTAATTATATCTTCCAGAATTGTATCGTAGTCTACATCTAATCCTCTCATCTTTAATTCTTTATATCTTCTTTCTGCTCTAGCTTCTGCTGTTGCAGTAAGGAAAAATTTAAATTTTGAATCTTTAAGGACTACTGTACCAATATCTCTTCCATCCATGATGACATCAAATTTCCTTGACATTTCTCTTTGCAGCTTTACAAGTTTTTCTCTAACCTCTTTTATTGCTGCATACTTAGATACAATTACACTAATTTCTGGCATTGTTATCTTATCTTGAATGTTCTCCCCATTTAAAAATAAATCGTCATCTCTAAACTCCATATCCATGGTGTCTATTAGTTTGCACAAGTCTTCTATTTTATTTTCGTCTATATTATTTTCTTTTGCTGCTAAAGCTACGGCTCTATACATAGAACCAGTGTTTATATACATTAAATTAAATCTTTTTGCAACTAGTTTTGCAATAGTGCTTTTTCCTGCACCTGCTGGTCCATCTATGGCAACTGATATTCTCAAAATTATATTCCACCTTTCAAAATTAGAAAACAAAAAACATTTTCTATTAAATTATATTATTTTTATATAATTTTAACAAGTTATTTTAAATATTAGTTCCTGCTAAGTAACCTGTGGAAAGAGCAATTTGTACATTATAACCTCCAGTAAAGGCATCCACATCAATTACTTCCCCTGCAAAGGATAAATTACTTATTAGCTTCGATTTCATTGTAGATGGATCAATTTCTAAAGTATTTACTCCTCCTGAAGTTACAATTGCTTCTTCAATTGGTCTTAAACCTTTAACCCGAAAGTTTATTTTTTTTAATGACTTAACTAAATTTTTACGTTCCTCTCTTGTAATTTCATTTACTTTTTTATCTCCTTTTATATTTGATAATGAGATTACAAAATTTATTATTCTTTTTGGCAATAAGTCATCTAAAGAATTTTTAAACTCTTTATTTATATACTTTTTAAAATCTTTTTGTAGTCTTTTATCAAGTTCATCTTCTTTTAATGCTGGCTTTAAATCTATGCATACATTATAGTCATTTTCATTATTAATATATCTTGAAGCTTTTAAAGCTAAAGGACCAGAAATACCATATTTAGTGAATACTATTTCGCCCAATTCCTTAAACAAAGGCTTTTTGCTCTCTTCTTTATAAACACTAAGCTCAATATTCCTTAAATTTAAACCTACTAATTCTTTTTCTACAGTATCCTCAAATTCTATAGGTACTAATGAAGGTTTTAACTCTATAATACTATGGCCTAATTTTTTTGAAAATTTTATTCCATCTCCTGTAGAACCAGTTAAAGGATAAGAAACTCCACCTGTGCAAATAATAAAATGATCCCCCTTTAAAAGCAGATTATTATTTATCTTAACAGCTGTAATTTTGTTTCCCTCAAGTATTATATCAGTAACTTTACTATTTAACTTAATATCAACATTATGCCTTTGAAGACCATTCATAAGACCTTTTATAATATCTGATGATTTATCTGATTGAGGAAATACTCTTCCTCCCCTTTCGGATTTTAATCTTATTCCTTGCTTTTCAAAGAAATCAATGGTATCTTCATTTGTAAAACTATATAATGCACTATAAAGAAAATGAGGATTTCCAATAATATAATCAAAGAATTCAGAAATATCTTTAGAATTTGTAACATTACATCTTCCTTTTCCAGTAATAAAAAGCTTTTTACCTACCTTTTCATTTCTTTCTAATAATATTACCTCATTATTATTTTTTGCAGCAGATATTGCTGCCATCATGCCTGCCGGTCCAGCTCCTATAACTATTACTTTCTTCATTTTATCCTCCTGTTTTGGCTATATATTTAATAAAATAGCATTTATATTTTTACACTTCAGAAAAACAGAAAAAGTGCTAAGTATAAAGTTATACTCAACACTCCTAGTTCCAAACTACTAACTCCAAACTAACATTTAGTCATCCGAAACATTTCTATTATTATATGAATATACATTATAATTCGTCCAAATCTCCTCTAGATTATTAAATACATTTGTAATATTGTTTTTCTCTCTCATTCCAACTGAAATTATTAGTGCATTAATTACAGATAAAGGAGCAACTAGTGAATCAACAAAGGAAGCCATATTGCTTTGTGCAATTAATGTATAATCGGCCTTTGAAGCAAGTGGAGATAAAAGACTATCAGTAATGGCTACTACTACAGCTCCTCTATCTTTTGTAAAAGATAAGGCATCTATTGTTCTTGAAGCATATCGTGGAAAACCAATTCCAATTACTAAATCTCCTTCCCCAACATTTATCATTTGCTCAAATATATCTGAAATTCCATAACTTACAGTCTTAACATTTTGTAAAATAATATTCAAATAAAAGCCTAAAAATTCAGCTAATGCTGTTGAACTTCTTAAACCTAATATATATATTCTTTTAGCTTCAAATATTTTATTTACTACTTCTTCAAAAGTATTGTAATTAATTTTTTCAAGAGTTGATCTTATATTTTCAATATCTGCCTTAAGTACAGCCTTTAAAGCATAGCCAACATCTGAGTATTCTTCAGACAATTCTAACCTTTGCACTGTAGTAAGTTTATTTTTTATTAATTCCTGTAGTGCTTTTTGAAGCTTTGGGTAACCAGAAAATCCTAATTCAGTAGCAAATCTAACTACTGTTGACTCTGAAACTCCCACTGCAGCACCTAGTTTCGCTGCAGTCATAAAGGCGGCTTTATCATAATTATTTAAAATATATTCTGAAATCAATTTTTGTCCTTTACTTAATCTAGGAAATTTAGATTTAATTAAACGTAATAGATCCTTTGAATCATCTTTTAGATTACTATCCATCTGCATCCCTTCTTTTCGAAAAATTTAACAATCTTTTAAATATATATTAACATCTTTTGAATAATTCATCAATTAAAATTTCATTTTGTGAATAATTAATATTAATTTGTATATCAAAATATAAATTTATAAATTTTTCTTTTTCTCCACAACAACTAAAATAGGTGCTCTTTCATCTCTGTTTAAGTAAGAATGAAGCATAACTCCAAATTTACTTTTATCTAGTTTTGTTAAATATTCTAATATGCAAGACTCCTCTACCTTACCTTCATTATGTCCTCTATATATACAAATTGTCATAATTCCTCCATTATTTAATAACTCTAAACCTTTTTTAATGCTTATTAAAGATGTATCATGCATTGTAGTGATGTTTTTATCTCCTCCAGGTAGAAAACCTAAATTATACATTATACAATCTACTTTTTCTTCTATATATTTATTAAATAAATGATGGGAAGCGTTAATAATTTTTACATTCTTCAAATTTTTTAATAAGTATTTTTCACAGGCTTCCTTTTGTATATCAAAACTATAGACCTTAGCAAATTTGTCTGCTAAAAAATCCGTATCGTTGCCATTTCCTAGGGTTCCATCTATTGCAACATTTTTGTCCATAACAAATTTATCTATTATATAATGAGATAAATCGCTTATACTAGCTACGTATTTAAACATATTACCTCTCCCTATAATGAATTAATATAATCTAATTCCTTTTTAGTTAAATTTCTGTATTCTCCTTTTTTTAAATTTCCTAATTTTATTTCTCCAATTGAAATTCTTTTTAATTTAATAACTTCATGTCCTAAGGCTAAGCACATTCTTCTAATCTGCCTATTCTTTCCTTCGTGAATTATTATTTCTACTAAGCTTTTATCTTTCTTAACTTCTAACACCTTAATTTTAGCTTCTGCAGTAATATATCCTCCTATATCAATTCCAATTTGAAATTTCTTTAATTCCTCTTCTGAAAAGATACCTTTGCATAAAGCAATATATTTTTTATTTAAGTTTACTCGTGGATGAATGATTTTATTATAAATTTCACCATCATTAGTTAATAATAATAAACCAGAACTATCATAATCTAATCTTCCAATTGGAAAAATTCTTTCCTTAACCTTCACTATATCTAAAACAGTCTTTCTTCCTTTTTCATCTTTAACAGAAGTTATATAGCCTTCAGGTTTATTTAACATTATATATACTTTTTGACTTTCTTTTTTTATTTCTTTACCCTTAAAATATATTTTGTCCTTTTCTGGATTAACCTTTACTCCTAATTCTTTTACAACTTTATCATTTACCCTTACTTCTCCTGCAAGAATATATTCTTCACATTTTCTTCTAGAGGCTACTCCGCAGCTAGCCATATATTTTTGTAATCTTTCTTCCATAAAATCACTCCGTATCAATTATAACAATAATAATAGTACCTTAGTATTATGTTTTACGCAATAAAGATTTAGTTTAATATCATATAAAAAGGAACATCTTAATGAAATTAAAAAGATGTTCCTTATAGATATCTATTATTAAATGTAACAGCAGCTCTATGTTTTTATGAATTAGCTATTTCTCCACCATTCACATGTATTGTTTCTCCTGTAATATAGGAAGCCCCATCACTTGCCAAAAACACATAACTTTCTGCTAGTTCAACAGGCTGGCCTGCTCTTCCGCTAGGATTTTGACCTCCAAATTGAGATACAGCCTCTGGAGTATCTGAAGCAGGAATTAATGGGCTCCAAACTGGTCCCGGAGCAACTGCATTTACTCTAATTCCTCTTCCTACTAAATTTAAAGCCAAAGATCTTGTAAAACTAACTAAAGCGCCCTTACTCATAGAATAATCTATTAATTTCTTATTTCCCTTATAAGCAGTAATTGAAGTTGTATTAATTATACAATCTCCCTTCTTTAAGTGTTTTAATGCTTCTCTAGTTAAATAAAAAGGACCATATATATTTGTTCTAAAGGTTCTATCAAACTGCTCGTTAGTTATTTCCTCTAAAGAATTACAAACATGCTGTTCAGCTGCATTGTTTACTAAAATATTTATAGCTTTAAATCTATTTATAACCTGACTAATGGCAGATGTGCAAAAAGCAGGATCTCCTATATCACCTGGAATTAATAAACATTCACCATTCATTTTCTCAATTTCCTCTTTTGTTTTGTTTGCATCATCATGTTCATTTAAGTAAATTATAGCAACCTTTGCCCCTTCTCGAGCAAAAGCTACTGATACAGCCCTTCCTATTCCACTATCACCACCAGTAATAACTGCCACCTTTCCTTTTAACCTATTACTTCCTAGAATTGTTTCATCCTTATATATAGGTTTAGGATTCATCTTTTCCTCTATACCTGGTTGTACATTTTGCTTTTGGGGAGGAAAAGTTTTTGGAAAATTATCATTCATTAATTAACCCTCCTTTTAAAGACTATATTAATATTTTCTATTCTTTAAAACAAAATATACATGTAATAAATTTTATATATCTATATTTTTCTTAAAATGGTATAATATTTACAGGTTTTATATTGATTATTTATAGAGGCGTAAACGTATGCATTTAAAAAATCTTCAAAAGGCAAGAAACAACATAAAAGAGGTTATATTAAAAACACCATTAATATATAGCCCTTTTTTTTCCAAAGAAGCAAAAAATACTATTTATATTAAATGTGAAAATTTACAGATTACTGGTGCATATAAAATTAGAGGTGCTCTAAATAAAATCAGCTCCCTTTCTGAAGAAGAAAGAAAACTTGGTGTAATCTGTTCTTCTGCTGGTAATCATGCTCAAGGAGTTGCCTACGCTTCAAATATGTTAGGGGTAAGGTCTACTATTGTTATGCCCAAAAATACTCCTTTCCTGAAAGTTCAATCAACAAAAAATTATGGAGGAAATGTTATCCTTTATGGTGATTGTTATGATGATGCTTATCTAAAAGCAAAAGAAATAGAAAAAGAAACTGGTTCTATTTTTATTCATCCTTTTAACGACTTAAATGTTATTTATGGACAAGGTACAATAGCTTTAGAAATTTTTGAACAACTTAATAATGTAGATATGATAATATGCCCAATTGGAGGCGGCGGCTTAATAAGCGGCATAGCTCTTGCTGCAAAAGAAATTAATCCATCTGTACAAATAATAGGCGTCCAAGCTGAAGGGGCTAATGCAATGGAATTAAGCTTTAAAAATAAAAAACTAACTTCTTTAAATTCGGTAAATACAATTGCAGATGGAATAGCAGTTAAATCTCCAGGAAAGCAAACTTTTAACATTATAAAGGATTTTGTTGATAATATTATAACCGTTTCTGACAATGAAATTTCAAAGTCCTTTTTAGATCTTTGTGAAAAGCAAAAACTAGTTGTAGAAGCTTCAGGGGCTACCAGCTTAGCTGCCTTGAAGAAAATAAATGTTACAAATAAAAATATT
>ERZ773359.911-NODE-911-length-42306-cov-19.096092_pt1 | contig 42306 bp, 36 predicted proteins | sample MGYA00374955_ERZ773359 | MGnify/ENA primary metagenome ERZ773359 (study PRJEB29098, sample SAMN04486028) | biogas fermenter metagenome | study: EMG produced TPA metagenomics assembly of the Biogas fermentation microbial communities from Germany - Plant 4 DNA1...
AAAATGAGTTAATAATATTATACATATAAACATAATAATTGCAATAGTTATTTTCTCATTTTATGAACATTAAATAAAAAAACAAAAAGTGCAATGGTATTATCAGGAGGGATATTTGAACGAAAAATAAAAAGCGCCCCTCCAAAAGCAGAGGGTCGCATTTTGCCATAGATAGAAAGCCGGGTGCGGCTGTGCAGAAAACAAAAAAGCATCTCAAAAACTGAGATGCAAGTGAATCTGTGGCTTTTTGCCGATGGTCGGAGTGAGAGGATTTGAACCTCCGGCCTCTTGGTCCCGAACCAAGCGCTCTACCTAACTGAGCCACACCCCGATAGCAGGCTTTTTTCTGCCCGCGTGCGTCATATTATAGCACAATGCAGAGGGTTTGTCAAGAGCAGAACCCGAAAATATTGTAAAGTTACCGGAAAAATTAGCAAAGTGCGCCATGATGTCAAAACGAAACACTCAATCCAAGAGCGATTTGCCTTTTGCCGTGGTCTGCAGCCTGATTTTTTGCCGGCTATAATTGACAAAAGGGTTACAAAAGTCTAAAATAAAAAAAAGGTAGCATTTCAGCACGCATAGCCCTGCTTTTTATGTTGTGTTTTATGAAAGGGAAACAGACTTTCCGAAAATACGCTCGCATTGACATCCTCCGGTGCCACCGGTTGACCGGAAATTGAATTTTCTCCGTCACGTCACACAAATATAATATAAAATGAGAGGAATTTAATATGGTACATCTGTCAAACGGTATCATAAAAGCCGAAATCGCAGAGCTCGGCGCGGAGCTTCAAAGCCTGCAAAAGGGCGACGTCGAGTATCTTTGGGACGGCAGGCCCGAATACTGGAACGGGCGCGCGCCGATTTTGTTCCCTATCTGCGGCGGGCTCGCAGACGACGAATATGAATACGATGGCAAGCGCTATACATTGGCCAAACACGGATTTGCGCGCAGCAAGAAATTCACCGTCGAGTCTGCCGGACGTGATTTTGCGGTTTTTGTTCTGCGTGACGACGAGAAAACGCGCGAGAGCTATCCGTTTGCCTTCGAGTTCCGCGCCCGATTCGCGCTGGTCGGCGACACGCTGGTGACCGACTACATAGTGACAAACAAAAACGATGTCCCCATGCCGTTTTCGGTGGGCGCACACGAGGCGTATGTTTGTCCCGAGGGCATCGCCGCATACGAACTGGTTTTTGAGCAGCCCGAGCAGCTGGGGGCAAACGTGCTGCACGGCAACCTGCTCGGTCACGAGACCACTCCGATTCATGAAGGCGACACGCTCGAACTCCACCCGAAATATTTTGAGATAGACGCGCTCGTGTTCACCGACATAAAGTCCCGCGCGGTAACGCTTCGCAACAAATCGACCGGCCGCGGCGTGGCTGTGCGGTTTGATGGGTTCCCGTACCTTTTGATATGGCAGAAATGCGGCGCGCCTTACATCTGTATTGAGCCATGGTGTGGCATCCCCGACTATATTGATTCGACCGGCCGCATACTCGAAAAGCCCGGCATCATAGTAGCCGCCCCCGGCGAGACAGTCGTGCGCACGCACACTGTGCGGCTGATTTAACTGCTTCACACGCACCTATAAAAACGAAAACCCCGGAATGCGGCATTGTGCCGCACACCGGGGTTAATATTATGCCGGCAGCGATTACATGCGCATCTCAATGCCGAGCCGCTCGCGCACTGCCTCGACCGCGCGGGCCAAAACCTCGTCGACCTCGGCGTCGGATAGCGTGCGGTCGGCTGCGCGCAGCGTCAGCGCGAACGCAAGGCTCTTTTTGCCCTCGCCAAGCTGCTCCGAGCGATAAACGTCGAACAGTCTCACATCCTCAAGCAGTGTGCCGCATGTCTCGGTGAGCACGTCGACTATCGACTGCGACTCCACCGCCTCGCCGCAGACAAATGCAAGGTCACGCGTCACCGCGGGGAACTTCGGCAGCGGCGTGTAGTGGCGCTCGGTCGAGCGCAGCTCAAACAGCGCTTCGAAATCAAGCTCGGCGCCGCAAACCGGTATGTCAAACTCGAAGTTTTCGAGCGTTTCCGGATGTAGCTCGCCCAGCACGCCCAGCGTGACGTCGCCGCATTTGACGGTTGCGCAGCGGCCGGGATGATACATCGGTATGTCAGAGGTCGCCACATATCTTACGCCGCGTATCCCGAGACAGCCAAACAGCGCCTCGCAAATGCCCTTGATACTGTAGAAGTCGACGTCGGGCCCGTACATCGCAATCGCTATGCGAACAGGCTCGTCGGGCAGACCATCGCCGCGCTTGATATAAACGGGCGCATTTTCAAACAATGCGCATTCGGCTATACGGTGGCTGTAGTTATGTGCCAGCGCCTCGAGTACCGACGGCAAAAGCTGTGTGCGCATGACAGAGGTATCCTCGCCGAGCGGATTGCGCAGCGTAACCGTATCGCGGAGGGGCGAATCCGCCGGCACTCGCGCCTTGTCAAAGAGTTTTGGCGACACAAACGAGAAAGTGCATGTTTCGTACAGCCCCAGTTTTACGAGCAGGTCGTTGATTTGTTCGCGGCAGGCCATGTGCTCGGACATGCTGCCAACGCTGACCTCCGAGGTAAACATTGTTGCTTCGATTTTATCATAGCCGTATATCCGCAGCACTTCTTCGGCGATGTCGTTTACACACTCGATGTCGCTGCGCCACGAGGGGACGCCGACCTCGTATATGTCGCCCGCGGCACGCACTTCAAACTCGAGCGAGCGCAGTATGTCCGCCATTTCCTCGGCGTCGAGCGACAGTCCGAGCAGCTGATTTATGCGTGTGACGTTAAGCGGCAGGGTAACGCGCGCTTTTTTGCCCGGATAAACGTCGACATAGTCGCTTGCGCCTCCGACCACCTCGCCCGCACCGAGCAGCTCGACAAGTTCGCATGCGCGCTGGATGGCGGGCAGGGTGTTTTCGGGGTCAAGCCCCTTTTCAAATCGGCTCGAGCTTTCGGTGCGCATGCCGAGTGCGCGGGATGTATGCCTTACCTGACTGCTTTCAAAGGTGGCGCTTTCAAACACGACGGTTTGCGTGTTTTCGGTAATCTCACTGTTTTCGCCGCCCATGATGCCGGCAAGCGCAACGGCTCGCGTCTCGTCGGCGATAACGAGCATGCCTTTCGAGAGCGTGTGGTCGGCGCCGTCAAGCGTTGTGAAAGTCTCGCCTTCGCTTGCCTCGCGCACTATGATTTTCTTGCCTTCAAGACAGGAGTAGTCAAAGGCATGCATGGGCTGACCGTACTCGAGCATAACATAGTTAGTTATATCGACTATGTTGTTGATGGGGCGCACGCCGGACGCGCGCAATCTCATGCGCATCCAAAGCGGAGAGGGACCGATTTTTACATTTTTCACCACGCGGGCGGTATAGCGGTAGCACAGTGCGGGCGCCTCGATTGAAACCGAGATATAATCGCTGGTGCTGCCGTCCGAGCCGCGTACAACCGGGGTATGACGGTGCGGTTTTTTGCCGAGCGTTGCCGCAGCCTCGCGCGCAAGCCCCATAACCGATAGGCAGTCGGGACGGTTGGGCGTGATCTCAAACTCGACAGCGACGTCGCGCATACGCAGCGCGGCTACAATATCGTCGCCCGGGCTGACACCTTCGATTCCCGCGTCCGGGAGAATAAATATGCCGTCGTTACTGGCGCCGGGCATATCGCGGTCGGTCAGCTCCAGCTCGGAGATTGAGCAGAGCATGCCGTTCGATTCGACGCCGCGCAGCTTTGTCTTTTTGATTTTTACACCGCCCGGAAGCTCGGCGGGCGCGGCCGCAACCGGCACTATCACGCCGACAAACAGGTTCTGTGCGCCGGTGACTATTTGACGAGGCTCGCTTTCGCCTATATCGACCGAGCAAATCCAAAGATGGTCGGAGTCGGGGTGCCGCTCAAGCGAAAGCACCCGTCCCGCAACGACGTTTTTAATATCGGAGCCGAGCTCCTCCCAGCCCTCTACTTTCGAGCCGGTCATTGTCATCGCATCGCAGAACTCTTTGACGGATATGTCGCCTATGTCCACATGCTCTGACAGCCATTCAAGCGATAAAATCATATATATCTTACCTTTCCTTTGCGTTTATGTGATTGCGGGGCTGCCGTGATGTCAGGCGGATGCATGAAGGCAAGCACCCGCAAAGCGTTTGAGTAAATTACAGTTTTATATCAGAACTGCGCGAGGAACCGCACGTCGTTTTCGTACAGCAGGCGCATGTCGTCGATACCGTAGCGGATCATCGCTATGCGCTCGATACCCATGCCGAAAGCGAAACCGCTGTAGACGTCGGCGTCTATGCCGCCGGCACGCAAGACATTTGGATGTACCACACCCGAGCCGAGGATTTCGATCCAGCCCTCGCCCTTGCAGATGCGGCAGCCGGTGCCTCCGCAGACAAAACAGGACACGTCAACCTCAGCCGAAGGCTCCGTGAAAGGGAAGTGATGCGGGCGGAAGCGGATTTTAGTGCTGCTTCCGAACATTTTTTGCGCAAACAACTGGAGCACGCCTTTCAGGTCTCCCATTGTGATATGTTTGTCGACGACCAGTCCCTCAAGCTGATGGAACAGCGGTGAGTGGGTCGCATCCACCTCATCGCTGCGGTACACCCGCCCGGGCGCGATGATTTTGATGGGGGGCTTGCGCTCTTCCATCGTGCGGACCTGAACCGGCGAGGTCTGGGTGCGAAGCAGGATTTCGTCGGTTATATAGAAAGTGTCCGAAGGATCTCTTGACGGGTGGTTTGCGGGCGTGTTGAGTGCGTCGAAGTTATAGTATCCGTACTCTATTTCAGGCCCCTCGACAATATCAAAACCCATCGAGCGGAAAATCTCGCACATTTCGATGCGTGTCGCCTCGAGCGGATGGCGGCGTCCGATTTTGGGCGTGCGCCCGGGCGCAGTAACGTCGATACGCTCGCGCTCGAGCTTTGCCCGGCGTGCGCGCTCCCGCAAAGCGGCGCCCTTTTCCTCAAGCATACGCTCAAACTCGGCACGCAGCTCGTTTGCATACTGGCCGACTTTCGGGCGCTCCTCCGGCGAAAGCGCGCTCATGCCGCGCAGCACCGCGGTAAGCTCGCCTTTTTTGCCTAAGAATCGTATCCGAAGCTCTTCAAGCGCTTTTTCGTCGATTTCATCTCTTGCAAGCAGCTCGGTCAGCTGTTTGCGTATCTCGTTCAGTTTCTCTATCATACCGTCCTCCGATTGGTGTGTATATATTTTTTATTCTTTAACCTTACAGCTTGGCGGCGCGGAGAGCTGATGGCTTTGCGCCCAAACGAAAAAAAGCCTCGTCCGATTCGCTGTGCGCGAAAAGGACGAAGCCAAAACATACAGACTCCGCGGTACCACCTTTATTTTTGCGAAAGCAAACACTCTCCGACGGTGTAACGGCCGTCATGCCGTCGCAGGCTACTCGGCAGGAGCAAAGCACGACCTTTCACCCGCGCCGCTCGGGGGCGAAATGCGTCTGCGCTGCGGCAAACCGGCTCTCAGCCACAGCCGGTCTCTCTGTATACCGTTTTACACGCGCGCCAAACCCCGTCATGGCGTTTATGCGGTTATATGGCTGTCTTATATTACTTTATTATATCAAATATTTTCGGTGATGCAAGTCTTTTACGGAAATTTTACAAATATTTTCGCAACATAGGTCGCCGCCATTCAGTTTTGGCTTTTTTTGAACAGCAAAGCCACGCCCGCCGCGAAAAGAAATCCTCCGAACAGTCTGCGTAAAAGGTCTGCTTCAATCAAATCGGCGACAATGCAGCCGCCGACCGCGCCTGCCGCACCGGTGAGCGCAAGTATAATTATGGCTCCGACCGGGAGTTTTCTGTCTTTTATATGCACCAAAAGCGAGGCTGCGGACGCGCAGATGTAAAACGCAATGTTGACGCCCTGTGCCGAAAGCTGCTCCATGCCCGTCACGAAAGTCAGCCACAGCACCAGCAGCCCGCCTCCCCCGACGCCCAGGCCGGTAAGCGCCGCAATGGCAAGCGCGGCCAAAAAATTGGCGGCGCTCATGAGCCGAATACCATGGTGCAGCCCGATACCAGCAAAATAACAGCCAAAAGCCGGCGGATCCAAAGCATCGGCAGCTTGCCAAGCGCAAGCCCGCCCAAAATCCCGCCGACCGCGCCGGGCAATAGATATGGGAAAGTGTCTGACAGCATCAGGTCACCGCGCAAAAAATAAAAAACGGCCGAAACAACCGTCATCGGCAGCACCGAGCAGATAGTTGCGGCAAACCTGTCTCGCGCGTCGTCTTCGGGACGCAGCAGTGCAAGCGAGAAAAGCGCGACCATGCCTCCACCCGCGCCGAGCAGCCCCGATAAAAAGCCCGACATGCCGCCGGCCACACCGAGCAGCACATCTCTGATACGTTTGTTTTTTATTTTCATAATATTATAGACCCAAGCTACGTTTTATTAATTTACCGTGCGAATTTATATTGCTCTTGTAATTTTAGGTGCAATCTGCTATTATATATAGTATATCACAAGTAAAATAAATGTTGCCATCGGAGGACAGCGACGTCACATGTCGGTATTATTCGCAATTCTGATCGGTATAATTCAGGGTGTCACCGAATTTTTACCTATTTCAAGTTCCGGTCACCTCTGCATCATGCAAAATATGTTCGGCATGGAGGACGTCGAAACAAACTATTTCACGTTTGACATACTGCTGCACCTTGCAACGCTTATCGCGGTGTTTATCGTGTTTCGGCGCGACATTGCGAATATGATTGTCGCTTTTTTTACATTGATAAAAAAGGCGGCAACGCGCCGGCTGCGCGAGATAACGCCCGACGAGCGCATGCTGGTCATGGTGGCTTTAGCCACAGTGCCGCTTGTCGTCGCGGTGTTTGTGAAAGATTACGTGGAGATTCTCTACGGCTATACAAAGGCTATCGGCGCGATTTTAATTTTCAACGGACTTGTGCTTTTCCTGTCCGATTTTTTGGCGCGCGGCAATAAAGACGCAAACAATGCAAGCTACTTCGACGCGCTTGTCGTCGGCCTGTGCCAGTTATGCGCGCTGTTGCCCGGGCTTTCAAGGTCAGGTTCGACCATCACCGGCGGTCTTTTGTGCGGCTTCAAACGTGAATATGCGGTCAAGTTCTCGTTTATCATGTCCATCCCCGCGATTGTGGGCGCAAACATATTGTCGATACCGGATATGCTTGAAAACCCTGTTCCGCAGAGCGACATATTCGCCTATATCTGCGGCATGGCGGCAGCGCTTGTGACCGGCATAGCCGCAATGAAGCTGCTGATGTATATTTCGAAAAAATCGAATTTCCGTATTTTCTCGGTATACTGCGTCATTGTCGGAACGCTTGCGCTGATTTTCGGATAATCGCACACGAATCTATTGGCAACAGCATAAAAACGCAATTAAAAAGGGAAGATAAATGCCACAGACAAAAAAGAAAAAGGCTACGGTCAAAAAGGCGTCAGCGTCGTCCGCCCGCCAATCGCCCGCAAAGAGGGCGCCGAAACCTTTGCCGGACCAGCGCACCGCAGACGATTTGGCGGCACAAATCGTGCCGCCGATACTCGTGCTGGTGGCTTTGTTTGTCGCCGTATGTTTTATATCGGCAGAGTCGACCGGCTTTTTCGGCTCTTGGCTGTCGGACGTGCTTTACGGACTTTTTTCATCCGCCGCATATACTATTCCGGTATTTATTATAATAATAGCGGCGTTTTGGAAACAGGATTACGAAGAATACAGAATACACACCAAATTCATTTTCGCCGGTATATGTCTTTTGTGCGTGGCGTGTCTGTCACAGACGGGCGGCCCCGATACCTTTAACATAAAGCAGCTTTGGCAAGCGGGCCTCGAACGCCATGGCGGCGGAGTGATAGGCGGTCTTTTGGGACAAGCTTTGCTTAAATCTATCGGCCGCGTCGGCATGCTGCTTGTCGTAATATCGCTGCTGGTTATATTCGCTTTGTTTTTGCTTGGGCTGACCCCGCATGCGGTGCGGATTTGCATTGCCTATAAGCTGTATGAGCAGCGGGAAAAGCTGCGTGCCGAGCGCGCCGCGGCACAGGCTCGGAAATTGCACCATAACAAGCCGGAGGTCGAACCCGCTGTCCCCGTCCCGGTGCAAAACGGCGGAGAGCAGAGGCGCGCCAGAGGTGCATACATATACGAGGAGGAAGATGAAGGGAGCGAAGGCGACGCTCAGCCGGCAGACAGCGGCGCCGAAGCAAATGCCGCAGACACCGAGCCGGCAATCGACCCCGCGGCGTTCGACGCGGCTCTGCGCGACAGCGAATACGTGCCCGAAAGCGCGGACGACGCGCCCCCGTTTGACATCCCCGGGATGGCAAACGATACGGTCACCGAGCATATAAAGCCCGTCGGCAAGGCAAGAACCGCGAAAAAACAAGCGGGCGCCGGCGCCAAATCGGAGCAGCAGGCCGAGCCCGGTCTGCATGAGATATTCGGCGAAAGCGACGACGAACTTGATTTTATCCGCAAATTCGCTGAAAACCGGTCCGGTACGATGGGATATGTTTCGGCCGACGGCAGCCGTCCGAGCGGCGGCGTCAGCGAGCTCGGCGACGAAGCCTCCGAGGCGGACATCACATTAAGCGTCAGCCGTGGAGCGGCGGTTCCTTCTCATTCGCAAACTGCTGCCCGCGCCGAACAGCAGGCCGAAAAGCCGAAATATGTGTTTCCGTCGACCACACTTTTGCACATAGAGCCCGCTCCCAAAAACTCAGACGTGAGCGAGGAGCTGCACTCAAATGCCGTAAAGCTGGTTGAGACATTGCGCAGCTTCAAGGTGCGCACAAGAATAGTCAACGTGTCCCGCGGGCCGACCATCACACGCTATGAGCTTGTACCCGAAGAGGGCGTCCGCGTTCGCTCCATCGCAAATCTGGTGGACGACATCGCGCTCAACCTGGCTACCACCGGCGTGCGCATAGAAGCGCCAATACCCGGCAAATCCGCCGTCGGTATCGAGGTGCCAAACCGCGTCGTCTCCACCGTTTATGCGCGCGAGCTGATTGAAAACCCCAAATTTATGCAGGCACCGAGCAAACTTACCGTAACACTCGGCATGGACGTAGCGGGCGAGCCGGTTTATCTTGATATTGCCAAGATGCCCCACCTGCTCATCGCCGGCGCGACGGGCATGGGCAAGTCGGTTTGTATCAACAGCATGATTGTGAGCCTGCTTTATAAGGCCACACCCGACGAAGTCAAGCTGATATTAGTCGACCCCAAGAAAGTCGAGCTGAACATATATAACGGCCTGCCACATCTGCTGGTGCCGGTCGTATCCGATCCGAAGAAAGCCGCAGGTTCGCTGCAGTGGGCGGTCGCCGAGATGGAGCGCAGGTTCGATTTAATCGAATCGGTCAGCGCACGCGACATAAGAGGGTATAACATCGCGACCAAAGACGACCCCGAGAAAGAATTTCTGCCGTATATAGTCATAATAATAGACGAGCTTGCCGACCTTATGATGACCGCTCCGAGCGATGTCGAAGAGTCGATTTGTCGTCTCGCGCAAAAGGCGCGCGCGGCCGGCATGCACCTTATCATAGGCACGCAGCGCCCGTCGGTCGACGTTATCACCGGGCTTATCAAGGCAAACGTCCCGTCGCGCATTGCGTTTACGGTATCGTCACAAACCGACAGTCGGGTTGTAATCGACACAAACGGCGCTGAAAAACTCATCGGGCGCGGCGACATGCTTTATGCACCGGTCGGAAGCATAAAGCCCATCCGCGTTCAGGGCGCCTATGTATCCGAAAAGGACGTCGAGGCGGTCGTCGAGTTCATAAAGCAAAACGTCGGCGAAACCGACTACGACAGCGAAGTTATCGAGTCTATCGAGCGCGAGGCCGAGCGCTGCGGTACATCCAAAAAATCTGCCGCGCTGGGCTCGGATGCAGACGACGATTTTGACCCCATGCTCAAACCTGCTATCGAACTTGCGCTCGATTCCGGGAAGATTGCCACGTCGCTTATCCAGCGCAAGCTAAAGCTCGGCTACGGACGCGCAGCCAAGCTCATTGACCGCATGGAAGAGATGGGCATCGTCAGCCCGCCGGACGGAAACAAACCGCGCGAGGTGCTTATAACCCGCCAGCAGTACATGGAAATGGTGGTAAACCGCGACGTTGAGCTTTAGGCTCGGCGCATTTTGCAGGGAGAAGCCTCCCGCACATATTTACGGGTAAAGCCTGCCGAGGGAGTCTTGCAGTTGCAGATTCCCACGGTGCGCCCCGCCGAAATATAGAGAAAGATGCTGAACATATCATGGCACGCTTACTTGTCATTGAAGGAACTGACGGTTCCGGCAAAACCACACAGGCAAAACTTGCCGCCGATGCGCTGCGCCGAAATGGCATTTATGTGCGCGACTTATCCTTTCCCACCTATGGTACAAAAAGCTCCGCTTTCGTGGAGATGTATCTCGGAGGAGAGCTGGGCAGCAGTCCCGAGGATACCGGAGCATACGCGGCATCGACCTTTTTTGCCTGTGACAGATATATTTCATATCGCATGGACTGGCAAAAGGACTACAGGCGCGACGATTGCGTGATAATCGCCTGCCGATATACCTCCGCGAACGCGGTGCACCAACTTGCAAAGCTGCCGCGCTCCGAATGGGACGCGTTTCTCGATTGGCTTTGGGATTTCGAATATGTAAAACTCGGCATTCCCAGGCCGGACAGCATAATTTATCTTGACATGCCGCCCGAGCTTTCGGTGTCGCTTGTTGCAAAACGCTCGGAGACAACCGGCCAAAAACTCGACATCCACGAGACAGATTACGAGTATATCAAGGCCTGCCGCTCCGCGGCTATGTATGCGGCAACGCGGCTCGAGTGGAAACTTATTCCCGCTTATGTCGTCGATATATCAGAGGGCTCCCCGCAGCTGATACTGCGGACACCCGGGGACATTCACGCCGACATAATGAAAGCAATGGGTTTCGGTGAAAAACAATCATAATAAAAAGGAGCGATTTTGGTGGTATATTTGTTTCTGGCCGACGGATTTGAAACCGTAGAAGCCCTCGCCCCGTATGATTTGATGAAACGCGCAGGAATCGACGTTAAAAGCGTGTCAATTAAAAAGGACAAGCGTGTCGTCAGCGCGCAAGGCGTGTCCGTTGAGGCCGACCTTGCGATAACTGCTATAAAAGGCACCTGTCCTGAAATGGTGGTGCTTCCCGGCGGTATGCCCGGCGCGTCCAACCTCGAGCAGTCGGAGGAGGTGCGCGAGTGCATGCAACGCACCTATTCGGCGGGCGGCTGGCTTGCCGCGATTTGCGCCGCACCCTATGTACTGGGCGTAAACGGATATCTGGAAGGGAAGGAAGCCACCTGCTATCCCGGTTTCGAGGACAAGCTCACCGGTGCAAAGCTCTCTGAGAAAAGTGTCGTTTGCGACGGCAAGATTATCACCGCCGCCGGTATGGGCGTGGCGCTCGAGTTCGGGCTTGAGATTGTCCGCGCACTGAAGGGACTGGAAACAGTCGAGCAAATAAAAAAGAGCATTATATACACTCGCTGACAATAAAAACGTCGCGCAGTTGTGCCACCTGCATAATGCTACATGGCGCAACTGCGTCGGCACAACCAAAATACGGACAAGGATTGATGATTCAAATCAGACACGAAAAAAACAGATTGCGCGCACAGCTGCTTGCTTTGCGCGATAAGCTTGACCAGGACGAAAAATCCGCGATTGAAGAGAAAATTTTCGGCTATCTACGCGAACTTGCAACATACCGATACAGCGACACAATCCTGCTTTACTCGCCGGTAAAGGGCGAGCTGGACGTTAATGTCGTGGCACGCAATGCAATTGACGACGGCAAGCGCATTGCATACCCGGTCACAAACCCGGCAAACCGCACAATGAGTTTTTACTATGTGAGCAGCCCCGACGAGCTGGTACCCGGCCACTATGACATACTCGAGCCGCCGGCGGGCGCACAGCTTTTCATCGAGGACGTCAACACACATGCTATATGCATCGTGCCCGCGCTTGCATTTGACCCGGACGGCTACAGAATAGGATACGGCAAAGGGTATTACGACCGTTTTCTTGCACAATTCAGGGGAGTGAAGGTTGGGCTTATCCCATCTCAGTTTGTTTTGCCCCGGCTGCCGCGCGGCAGGTACGACATGGCTGTCGACGTGATTATTACCGAGGACGGTGTGAGGGCTATTGGACAAGGGAAAAATTAAAGACAAAGCGCCCGGAGCCGAAAGCTCCTCCGAACGCCAGCTCGGCACAGCAGTTTTCACGGCGCCACTACTGACGCTTGTTATATATCTACTGCTGACATTTTCGCGCCTAATAGATATAGAGCAGCTTAAATACCGCGACAATATATATCTTTCGATTATCATCCTGCAGCTTATCATTTTCATGCTGCCGGCACTGTTTTTCTGCAAGCTCAAAGGCACCGGATATTCGCTTAGGCTCAACTTGAGGTTTTTTGCGCCGACGCGGATTTGGTTTATAGTCCTGTCGGCGCTCACGCTGCTGACCGGCTCGGCGGTAATACGGCTCGCCGAGCTCGGTTACACCGGCACAATCGAAAGTTTCACGCTGTATGACAGGTTCATGCCGTTTGCCTCGCTGTCGGTAACCAACATCATATACGTCATTATCACTTTCGCGGCGCTGCCGGCTATAACCGAGGAGTTTGTGTTCCGCTCAATCATAATAACCGAGTATGAGGAAGGCGGATACGGCGGGTTTTGCGCGGCGCTCATGTCGGCGCTGCTGTTTTCGCTGCTGCACTCAAGTATAAGCCAGTTTCCGGTGTATTTTTTGGGCGGAATAATTTTTTCGGCAGTGGTTATCGTCACCCGCTCTGTTTTCGCGGCGATGGCGGTGCATTTTTTGAACAATATCTATCAGCTTTTTTTGGAGCCTTTTATATTTTCACTTATCAAACACCCGCAGAACATGGTGTTTTTGATATTCACCTGTGTAGTGCTTTTTTTGATATGCCTTGCCCTGACGCTCGGGCAGGTTGAAAAAATATACTACCTCTACGGGGTGACAAACCGCGAAACACCCGCATGGGTCAAAAACCGCAAAAAATCGCCGATGCGCGCAACACTCGAGGCGCTTGTATCGCCTACATTTCTCTTGTGCGTGTTGGTATTTGTTATAGTTACTCTCGGCATTTCGGAGAACATATAAAATGGACAATGGAAATCCCAACAGCGGCAATATGAACAGAGAAACCAACAAGTCGGAAGGGCGTCGCAACCTGCATCGCCGCGCGGCACGCCGACCCTCGCAGCTCGGCGCAGCTAAAGACCGGCAGCCCGAGGCTCGGCGCGCGCCTGCACGCGATGCACAGGACAGCCATCCGGCGCAAAAAACACAACCGAACATACCGAGCGGGCGTCCGGGGAGCGACTCAAAATCCGGCGGCGCAAATCACCGCGCGGATGAGCGGCTGCCCGTCACCGGCAGCCCCCGCGAGCAGCTGCGCAGGCTCGAGCTTGACGGTGCACGACTCCCGCAAGCGGACATTGCGCGCCGCAACACCGGAAAAACCGACGTCGCCAGACCTGTACAGGCGCCGCTGCCGCGCGAAGTGCAGTTTGAGGCGCCGGTCATAGACCCGGAAATACTGCGCCGCAGCGCAAGCGAACGGCAAAGACAGCCGGACGGGCGGACGGTTGGGCGGTCCAAAATCTACGCCACCTCGGATATTGCGGAGACGAAAGCCAACGTGGCCCGGCCCGCAAAGCCGCTTCCGCAGCGCGCCGCAGGCTCCGCTTCGGGCGGCAAAATCAGAGTCGGCTATAAGCGCGCCGACGAGTTTTTGCCCGAAAAGCTCACCGTCACAGGAGACAAGCGCGTTATAACCGAAAGCAGCGACATCGAAGACGAGGAGATTGACATCGACGAGGCGGACAGTGAGCCGGCAAGGCGCGGTTCGGCGCTTTCCAGCCTGCTGAAGGCGATAGTATACATCGTTTTTGTCCTCACTGTTTCGGCGTTTTTAAGCTTTTTCATTATATCTATCGGCAACGACATATTTGCGTTCGTCAAACCCAATATCGAGACAACCGTCACGGTACCCGAATTTGCAACCATTGACAACATAGCCGATATTCTATCCGAAAAAGGAGTTATAAAGTACCCGTTTATCTTCAAGCTGTACGCCGTCCTGCGCAACGACAACGGCGCGTTCGTCGAGGGTGAGTATGTAGTCACACCGTCGATGAGCTATGACCAGCTGCGCGCCGCGCTTAAAGGCCCGGTTCAGGAGCGCGAGCAGATTTCGATAACCATTCCCGAAGGCTATACGGTTGACCAAATTATCGACCTGTTTGTGGAGCAGCACGGCATGGGCACGCGCGAGGGCTTTATAAACGCCATCGAAAACGGGAAATTCGACTACTGGTTCCTTGAAGACCTGCAGCCCAAAGAAGGCCGCAAATACAGGCTCGAAGGTTACCTTTATCCCGACACCTACTACTTCTTCACCGACTGGAGCGAAGAGCAAATCCTCAGGAAATTCCTCAACAACTTCAATTCCAAGTTCGACAGGTCATACGAAGAGCGCTGTAAGGAGCTGGGCATGACAGTCGACGAGCTTATCACGCTGGCGTCCATGATTGAAGCGGAAGGCAAGTTCACCTATGAGTTTGGTGCTATATCGGCGGTATTCCACAACCGCCTAAACAACCCGTCGGTAACCGACGGAAAGCTTGAGTCGGACGCGACCATCCAGTATGTGCTGCCCGAGCGCCACGAGGAGCTGACGACAGATGACCTCGTATTAGACTCGCCATATAACACCTACAGGTATCCCGGACTTCCGCCCGGCCCGATTACAAACCCGACAATCAACGCAATTCACAGCGCCATGTATCCCGACGACGTAAACTACTATTACTTTGTGGCCCGCCCCAACGGTCAAAACCTGTTTGCCGTCACATATCAGGAGCACCTGGTAAACAAGCGGCAGGCAGCCGAGGAGCGAGCCGCGATGAAAAGCCAGCAGTAGCGGCATATAAAAAGCCGAAGGTTTTTTGGCCTTCGGCTTTTTGTTATGCTACTTTATCCTGTGCGGCTTTGTCGTCATAGGCGATGAACGCCGAGTCGACGGTTGCCTTGGGCAACCTCGGCGTTATAAGGCTGACAACCGGCACTATTATAAGCGATGCGACCATTGCCGCGGCTCCGACAAGCGAGGGCGACGCAAACTTCAAAAACGCGTTTGACACAATAAGCCCGACCGCGAATACCATGCTTACCCAGCAGGCAACTTTGGTGGTGCGCTTCCAGAACAGCCCGTATATGAACGGTCCAAGGAACGACCCGGCGAGGGCGCCCCATGAAAGCCCCATCAGCGCCGTAATCATGCTGCTCGGGTATGCGGCTATCAGCACCGACAGCACTATAAACAGCACGCAAAACGCACGCAGCAGCGCGAGAGAGGTCTTTTCTTTGATTTTGTCGGTAAAGCTGCCCAGAAAATCGCGCACGACCGTTGACGACGAGATTATAACAAGCGACGCGAGCGTCGATATAGAGGCGGACAGCACGACAATCAGCACGATACCGATAAGAATGTCGGGCAGGGTTTTCGTGAGCATTGTGGGCACGATGTCATCGTAAACGACAGGGTCGGCGCTGTAAAAGAGCCGCCCGAAACCGCCTATAAAGTATGAGCCGCAGGCGATAAACACGGCAAACACCGTCGAGATTATAGTACCGAGCCTTATCGAACGCTCGTCTTTTATAGCATAAAACTTATGTATCATCTGCGGCATGCCCCAAACGCCGAGGCTTGTCAAAACCACAACCGAGAGCAGTCCCAGCGGGTCGGGACCGAACATCGAGGTGAGCGCGCCGTTCAGCTCGGGGTTTATCTCACTGGTGAACTGTGAAAGCTGCTGAAGCGACTCCATAAACCCGCCGCCGCCCGCAAGGACTTTTCCGACTATCAAAACTATGCCAACCAGCATAACAATACCCTGAAGGAAGCTGTTGACGGCAGTCGCCATATATCCGCCCGCAACGACATATATTGCGGTCAGCGCCGCCATACCGACGATGCACCAGATAAACGGCAAGCCGAACGAAATTGAAAATATACCCGCAAGCCCTTTGTATACCGACGCGGTATAGGGTACAAGGAACACAATTATAATCAGCGCGGATACCAACTTCATGGCGGGGCTGTCATAACGCCGGCTGAAAAATTCGGGCATGGTGCTCGCGCCCAAATGATTTGTCATTATCCGCGTGCGCCTGCCAAGCACTACCCAGGCAAGCAGGCTGCCTATGAAGGCATTTCCGATTCCTATCCACAGCGCGGAGATTCCGTACATCCAGCCGAACTGCCCGGCGTAACCAACGAATATTGTTGCGGAAAAATAAGTCGTGCCGTAAGCAAACGCCGACAGCCATGGCCCGACATTGCGTCCGGCCAAAATAAAGTCGCCGCTATTTGTGGCGGTTTTGCGGTACATAAAGCCTATTGCTACCGTCACCGCAAAAAAGAGCAGTACGAGGAAGATTTTCCAAAACACTTTGCTGATCCTCCGGTAATAATTTTGTTTTTTGAGTATATAATAATTTAGCGACACAGGGTTTTGGGTGGCAAAAGGTACAGTGGGTGGCATACATATAAATTAAATAAATCAAAAAGCCGCCCTGTCTCGAGACCTTTGTCCCGAAACGAGGGCGGCTGTCAGTCCGCGGTACCACCTCGATTTATACTCAGCGGGTACATGATAATACCCCCGCCGGTGTAACGTCCGGCGAATACGCCGCCTCCTACTCCGCAAAAAAGCGTTTCAGCGCGGAGGCTACCGGAACGTATCCGACAAAGTCCGACTTTGGCGCCTCTCACCACCCGGCCACTCTCTGTAAGCCGCATCCTTTGCCGTTAAACGCCATGCGTTTATTTCCGGTCACTGCCCTTAATAAGGATATGCAGTTTTGTTTTTTGCGATTATAGCAAACTAAAGCGAATTTGTCAATACGATTTTTGCATTTAACAAAACAGCAACATGAAATAAATATATTAGTTAATAATTGTTAAAAAATGCTTTCGCAAAAGTGTTGATTTACTTTTTTGATATGGTATAATATTCAGTGCTCAAAAAAATACACTACATAAATGTGAGGGTAAATTGAAGTCATTCATGGAGGTAGACGTATACGAAAAGATTAGCCGAATCGTTTCAGAACAGCTTCGTGCCGATACCGATCTGGTGGACGAAGACGCCGACATTTTTGAGGACCTCGGAGCGGATTCGCTCGACGTGGTCGAAATTCTGATGGCGGTGGAAGAAAGCTTCGGCATCACTATCCCGGAAGAAGATGTCACGGACATTCGCACTGTTCGCGAACTGGCCGAATACATCGAAAGCCGGGCTGAAGAATAACGTATTACAAGCAGCGGTTAAATACCGCCGTAAATAAGATTGCCGGTATTGCCAAGTACGGCAGCCGGTAAACGGCACCCCAGCGGGAGCACTCCTGTTGAGGGGGCTTTTTTTATCCCGGAGCTGCGCGATGTGACAAGATTCGCGCGGCTTTTTTTATACAATGGAAAAAACAACTATATGGCGATACGGAGACATAAAAATGCTGACGGCAGATATAAAAATCGAATACGACGCGCAGTCGCAAACGCTGACATTGATAATTACCGGCGAAATCGACCATCACTCGGTCGGACGCTTGCGCGAGCAAGCCGACCGTGAGCTGGCGGTGCGCCGCCCGAAAGAGCTGGTAATAGATGTGTCGGGGGTTACTTTCATGGACAGCTCCGGTCTCGGGTTTATACTCGGACGATACGGTAAAGCCGAGCCGTTGGGCGCGACCACGACTGTCAAGGGTGCCTCACCCCTGATACACCGTATACTCCGGCTTTCGGGCGCCGACACTTTTGTAAAGGTACTGAAATAAACCGCATGCAGTAAATTCGACAATAAAAATATCATAATTTCCGAAAGGATATGGGGATATGAAAAACAAGCCGGTAAACCAAATGAGGCTTGAGATTGAGTCAAAATCGATAAACGAGGGTTTTGCGCGCTATGCGGTATCCGCTTTTGCCGCCCAGCTTGACCCGACGATAGAGGAGCTTGCCGACCTGCGCTGCGCGGTGTCCGAAGCCGTGACAAATGCGATTATCCACGGCTATCGCGGCACGAGCGGCACCGTTTACATAACCGCAAAGTATTACGAAGACCGCACCGTCAAAATAAAAGTCGCCGACAAGGGCGTGGGCATCGAGGATATAAAACAGGCAATGCAGCCGCTTTTCACGACCGACCCCAGCGGTGAACGCGGCGGGATGGGCTTTGCGGTGATGCAGAGTTTTACCGACAAACTTGCGGTGCGCTCGAAGCCGGGGAAGGGAACAACCGTTACCATGACAAAAAAGTTCGCTCCGAGAGACTAAAATACAGACGCCCGGGCATGCGGTGTGCTTTCCCGATATGCCCGGTGTCACATAACTTGTAAAAGGATTATGCAAACTTACGATAAATCGCATAACAGCGAGCTGCTTGCTCGAGTGAAGCAGGGCGACAATCAGGCACTGGACGAGCTTGTAAGGCTCAATCTCGGCCTTGTGAAAAGCCTTGCGCTGCGTTTCCGCGACCGCAGCCTGTGCGGGGGCCGGGCGGTCGAATACGAGGACCTTGTGCAAATAGGCACTATTGGGATGATAAAGGCGGCGCGCAGCTATGACCCGTCATACGGCACCGCTTTCTCGACCTATGCCGTGCCGCTTATAATAGGGGAGATTCGCCGGTTTTTACGCGACGACGGACTTTTGAAAGTCGGGCGCATGACCAAAAAAATCGGCGCCGACATTGCGCGCCGCCGCGAAGAATTCATAGCCGAGCATGGGCGCGAGCCGCATGTGTCCGAGCTTGCCGAACTGTGCGGCCTGCCCGAGGCTGAGATCGTCTACGCGATGGAGGCGGTCGGTACGGTGCGCTCGCTTTCTGAGGTGACGGGCGACGACGACAGCCTGACGCTTGAAAGCACACTGGCGGAGGAGAGCGGCGAAATCGAGTTTGCAACCGACAAAATAGCGCTGCATCAGGCAATCGAGGAGCTGCCCGAACTGTGGCAAAAAATAATACACCTGCGTTTTGAGCGCGAACTTTCTCAGCAGCAGACCGGCCGCATACTCGGGCTTTCACAGGTAAAAATATCAAGGGAAGAAAAGAAAATATTAAACCGGCTGCGCTCGGCATTGTGATAATTGTTGAGCCGAGCCGGCCGGTTCGGCAAATGGTTCGATAAATTTCGATAAAATTGAAAAAGGATATTGACAAATGGAGCATAATGTGCTATAATAACACACGTCGCAGGTTGAAGCGCAAACACGCTGGTGTGGCTCAATGGTAGAGCAGCTGATTTGTAATCAGCAGGTTGATGGTTCGAATCCGTTCACCAGCTCCACAGCTTCAATGCTGCCGACCCGCTGCAAAAGCGGCGGGAACTGAATATGGGAGCGTTCCCGAGTGGCCAAAGGGGGCAGACTGTAAATCTGTTGTCACAGACTTCGGTGGTTCGAATCCACCCGCTCCCACCAGGAAAGCCTGGCAGCTAAAAATAGCTTGCCAGGCTTTATTTTTGCTTGTTTAAAATAGTAAACACAAGGATACGCAAACCTTGATTTTTGGACATGTTTAGGTGGTTTTTGACTATAAAAGTGGGAACCGTCACGGCAATCAACTCGAAGCGGCGGCTTACCCGTCGGCAATACATGCTCACTTATTAGCTAAAACAAAAAGCGGTTTGCCATATATGCCGGGCAAACCGCTTTTCACATGTACTATTTTTCCTTATAAAACAACATACAGTGGCAATACCCTTCAAAATCCGGGTCGGCTATCTGCTCGCGGAACTCCTTGCACTTGCACTTGTTGTCTTCGGTCTTTTCGCGCCGGCAGGGACAGTAGCCGCCGTTGCGCTTCAGCCCCTCGAGTATTGCCTTGACGAGTTCCTTATCTTCATTCAAACGTACGTTCATGTACCTATCCCCCTGAATTTATATTATACCGCTTGGGCAAAAACGGTTAACAATCCGGCAAAGCAGCCTTGACGCCCCTTCCAAGCATGCTTATGCTGCAGATCCATTATAAGCGAAAAATGTGAATCGAGTTGAAACGCCCGGTATTATTTAATTGAACATGGCAAATTGCGGTTTATCCACTTGTTAACAATTAAACGGTTGAAAAACTGCCCGAAAATGTGATATTATTTTGTATTATGAATAAAATTATAGATGCACATGTTCACACATACCCTGAGTCGGTTGCCGAAAAGGCGGCAAAAAATCTGGGCGAGTTTTACAATGTCACCGTTCAATGCAGCGGAACCTATGACGACCTTAAACGCCAGGCGGTGGAGACACAGACCGTCGGTTTCTTTTTGCTCGCCGTCGCGACAGCTCCGCGGCAGGTCGTAAAGCTTAACACCAAAACCGCCGAACTTGTAAAGCTATCGCGCGCACAGGGCTTTGAAACGATAGGTTTCGGAGGAATGCATCAGGATTACGCGGAAGTCAGAAGCGAGGTCGCGCGCTGTGAGACGCTCGGGCTCGCGGGCATAAAAATCCATCCCGACATTCAGCAAGTCGATATTGACGACCCGCGCCTTTTCCCATTGTATGACGAGCTGCAGTCGCGTGGCATGAAACTGTATCTGCACATGGGCGACGAGCGGCCACAGTACCGCTATTCGCGCCCGTCGCGGCTGGCAAAAGTGCTCGACATGTTCCCGGGACTTGTGGTAATAGCAGCGCATTTCGGCGGCTACAGAGCCTGGGACGAGGCAAAAGAGTATCTTTGGGGCAGGGAAAACGTGTGGTATGACGCCTCAAGCACATTTTGGGACGTGGACACCAAAAAAGCCACAGAATTTGTCCGCGGCTGTGGCGTGGAAAACGTCTTATACGGCTCCGATTACCCTGTCATTCGGCTGGAGGACCATCTCGCGCTGTTTATGAAGCTTGATTTGACCGAAGACGAGCGCAAAGCTATTCTTTATGAAAACGCCAAGCGTTTTATGGCGCTTTGCCGTTAAAATATCAGAAAAATCAACCATAATATGCCATATTTTTATATAGCCCCAACACATCATAGCTACAACAATATTAGGCATATTGACAAAGATTATGGTGAGTGTTATAATGTGATTGATTTCGCGATTGGGCCGTGCAGGAAAATCCACGTTTGCAGTACGGTATGGCCCGCATCCGCGCGGGAGGAACGGAGCGGGGGAGCGAAAAACAAAATAAACTGTATGCCGGAACGCAACAGTACCGAAGCATAACGCGGATATAACGGCACGGTACATAATCGCATAATTTCACACGGTGTAACCGAGAAAGCGATATGGCCATGGAACTGAACTTGTCCGTTATATATGCGTTTTCGTTTTTGACTACGGCGATTTCATTCCTTTTTGCCACGTATCTTTTTTTCTGGGTAAAAAAGCAAAAAGCCACGAATGAAACTATAATCAGAATCTCTGATTATATCAAGTCCGGCGCAAACACCTTTATTCGCAAGGAGTATACGCTGCTCGCAATATTTGCGGGATGCGTGGCTCTCCTTATTTTTGTGTTTTTACCCAGCCCTGTTTGGATGGGAAGTCCGCTGCGCAACCTCGAAATGGCATTGGCCTATATCTGCGGCACGATAATATCGGCGCTTGCCGGTAAGATAGGTATTGTCGTCGCGACCTCCGCAAACTCGCGAACGGCAGAAGCCGCACGCGAAGGGATAAAGCCCGCGTTTTTAGTCGGGTTCCGCGGCGGCGCGGTGATGGGCCTCGCCGTCGTCGGTTGCAGTCTGCTGGGCGTCACTGCGGTGCTCGCGTTGATAGGCGACTCGACGGTGCTTTTGGGCTTTTCGTTCGGCGCAAGCTCGCTTGCCCTGTTTGCAAAGGCCGGCGGCGGCATATTCACCAAAACCGCCGACGTGTCGGCCGACCTTGTGGGCAAAGTCGAGCTTGGCATACCCGAGGACGACCCGCGCAACCCGGCAGTCATCGCCGACAATGTAGGGGACAATGTCGGTGACGTGGCCGGCATGGGCGCCGACTTGCTCGACTCCAACGTCGCCTCGATGGCAGCGGCGCTTGTTATTGCGGAATCGCTCGACAGCGCAACCGGCAGCGCAAACGTGATGATGGTATTTACCTATGCGGCGCTCGGACTTCTTGCGTCGGTAATAGGCATCGCTTCCGCGCGCATCGGCAAAAAGGGTAACCCCACCCGTGCGCTCAACACCTCCGCTTATATTACATCAGCAATATATCTGGTTTTGACCGCGGCCGCTACCGCGCTGATCAAGGGATTCTCTTGGCGCATTTGGGGAGCAGCTGCGGTTGGTCTTGCCGTCGGCGTCATCATCGGCATAACGACAAACTATTTCACCGACGATACAAAGCCTATTGTTCAAAAGGTCGCTCGCGCGTCGAATACCGGCCCTGCCTTTACGATACTGTCGGGCATTTCATACGGTTTTATTTCCGCCATGCCCGCTATGGTCGGCATAGCGATATCTGCGCTTGCCGCATATAACCTTTGCGCCCCGATGGGCGAAGGCTATGCGATGTTCGGCATATCAATGGCGGCGGTCGGAATGCTCTCGATTGTGGGCATGATAATCGCAAACGACGCTTACGGCCCCATAGTGGACAATGCACGCGGCCTTGCCGAGATGGGCGGGTTTGACGAGGAGACCATTCGCATCGCCGACGAACTTGACAGCGCCGGAAACACTGTTAAAGCCGTCACAAAAGGATTTGCTATCGGTGCGGCAGGTCTTACCGTCATTTCGCTGCTCGGTGCATATATGGCAGAGGTCAACCAGGCTCTCGCAGAAGCGGGAAAGCCTCTCCTTGCCGGTTTCGACGTCATGGACCCGACAGTATTTTTCGGCATACTCGTCGGTGCCTCCGTCCCTGCGGTGTTCTCCGCAATGCTTATCCTCGGCGTCGACCGCAACGCGCAAAGGATGGTTGCCGAAATCCGGCGCCAGTTCAATGAAATTGTCGGCCTGCGCGAAGGTAAACCCGGCGTTGTGCCCGAATATGACAAATGCATTGATTTGGCAACGACCGGAGCGCTTCGCGAGCTGATTCCCGCCGGACTTATGGCGATTATAGTTACGATTGTAGTCGGATTTGTCGGCGGAGTCAGCGCAATCGGAGGCTTTTTGCTCGGCAATATAATCAGCGGACTGCTTATTGCACAGTTTATGTCTAACTCCGGCGGCCTTTGGGACAACTCGAAAAAGTATATTGAATCGGGTGAAGAAGGCGGCAAAGGTTCAGATGCGCATAAAGCCGCCGTTGTGGGCGATACTGTGGGCGATCCGTTCAAGGACACCGCCGGCCCGTCTATAAACACGCAAATCACAGTTGTTTCGCTTGTTGCGTCCCTTATGTCAGGCTTATTTGCCGTTTTCTCACTTTTCGGCTGATCGGAGTTTAAATTAAATGGAAGTTTTATATCGCAATCTATTGAATCTTCAGTGGCAGCATGTTGTAATGTGGGGCATCGGAGCCCTGCTTATCTATCTTGCAATAAAAAAAGACATGGAGCCTTCGCTGCTTTTGCCGATAGGTTTTGGCGCCATAATAGCAAACCTGCCTATGTCAGGAGCGGTAGACCAGCTTATCGGGGAAGCGCTCGAACGCGGCCCGCTCAGCACGCTTTATAATGCCGGAATTGCAAACGAGCTGTTTCCGCTCATACTGTTTATCGGCATAGGCGCGATGATAGATTTCGGCCCGATACTTTCCAACCCGAAACTGATGATATTCGGCGCGATGGCACAGTTCGGCATATTCTTCACGCTGTGCACCGCCTCCATGTTCTTTGACATCAAGGATGCGGCGTCCATTGCTATAATCGGCGCCGCCGACGGTCCGACCTCGATTGTCGTCGCGCAAAAGCTCGGCTCGAAATATCTCGGCGCGATAATGGTCGCTGCCTATTCTTACATGGCACTTGTACCTATTATCCAGCCCCCGGTTATAAAGCTATTGACGACGAAAAAAGAGCGCCTTATCAAGATGCCCTACCAGCCGGCCGAGGTATCAAAAGCGACGCGCATACTTTTCCCGATAATTATCACCGTTATCACAGGGCTTATTGCGCCGCAATCGGTCGCACTTGTCGGTTTTTTGATGTTCGGCAACCTCATCCGCGAGTGCGGAGTGCTCGACTCGCTGTCCGAGACCGCACAGAGAGTGCTTGCCAACCTGGTTACGCTGCTTTTGGGCATCACAATCGCCTCGCAGATGCAGGCAGAGCAGTTTTTGAAGCTCGAAACATTACTTATACTTTTTCTCGGACTTGTCGCTTTCATATTCGACACGGCGGGCGGCGTGCTTTTTGCAAAAATATTGAACCTTTTCCTCAAAGAGAAAATCAACCCGATGATAGGCGCAGCCGGTATCTCGGCATTTCCGATGTCGGGCCGTGTGGTTCATAAGATGGGCCTGCAAGAAGATAACCAAAACTTCCTGCTCATGCACTCCATCGGCGTAAACGTATCCGGCCAAATAGCGTCGGTCATAGCGGGCGGTCTCGTGCTTAACTTTTTCATGGGGGTATAGTGGCCATGAATTTTAATCCAATGGCTTTTGTCGACAATCTCTACTATATGGGCCTCGGCATGCTGGGCATCGCAGCCGTTATATGCGTGATAATCGGCGTGACGATTCTCCTCAACAAAATCACAACAAAAAAAGAATGAAAGCAATAAAAAGCCGCCGGCAAGCGCAGCCGGCGGCTTTTTGGCGCCTGCGGGCACTTTTGAAGCATACCCGGAAAACATTTTACGCCTCGCGGAATATAATGATTGTGACGGAATCTGTATAAGAGCGAGGTACATAAAATGAACAGAGGAATTGACCCGCGCGGCGAGATGTTTCGCTGCGGCAGGGCAATGTGCATAAATAATGCGAGAATAGAAAACGTGTCGACAAACCCCCGCGACGCCAGAGTCGGCTCTATGACCGTATCATACACGGCGAGACGCCCGAGCGGCGTTACGACAACCAGCATGCTGATTCTGAATGTCGACAGAAATACCAGAATTAGAACACAAGCGGGCAGCCCGGTTTGCCTGTGCGACGTTCGTCCGGGCATGTGGGCCGATGTACAGTTTTCAAGAACAATGACGCGCAGCATACCCCCGCGCGCGGACGCCTTTAGTATAGAGGTGCGCCAGCAGTACAGGCCTGATCGTCGGCCGCGTCCGCCCCGCCCGGAGCCGCCGGAGCCCCGCCCACAGCGCAGAGTCACCACAACGCGTGTGGTTTCCGTCGATCCGCGCATCGGAAGGCTCACTACCGGCAGCCCGTTTAATATAAATCGTCAAACGGTTTTTACCATCTCACCCGACACAAGGATTTTGGACCGCGCCGGCAGGCCTATCAGGCTCACCGATTTAAATCGCGGTCAACGGGTGCGCGTCACACACGCCAATTTCCAAACGCAAAGTATACCACCGCAATCGCCCGCTTATGAAATACGCGTGCTGTGAGGTGATATATACATAAAAAACGTTCGGTTCCGTGCTACCGGTATCCGAACGTTTTTTATTTTTCGGCGAAATACAGCCGCATTGATATAAAATCGGTGTCAAATTGCCGCGCCGGATTTGCTGTCGCGCTCGATTAATATTTTAATCGCCACTATGGCGACGCGGACGGCGTTTCCGGTGTCGTGGCTGTCAGGCTCGTCGTGGCCCGCGAGCTTGCGCTCCTGATTCCATATCACATGCAGAACCGTTCCGCAGCGGGCACCGAGCGCGGCGGCCACCGTAAACAGCGCGGCTGATTCCATCTCGGACGCAAGCACGCCGAGCTTTTTCCACGCCTGCCACTTTGACTGTAGCTCGTATGAAACGGGCATGCGGTCGGGCGAGTGCTGGCCGTAAAACGAGTCTTTGTTTTGCACCACGCCGGCATGGCAGCGCAGCCCGAGCCGCTCCGCCGCCTGCACAAGCGCGCTGGTAACAGCGAAATCGGCCGCAGCAGGATACTCCGGCGGCGCATACTCGCGGGAGGTGCCTTCCTGACGGATAGCTGCGGTCGCGACGACACAGTCGCCTGCAAGCACTTTCATGTTGATGCCGCCGCATGTGCCGACGCGGATAAACGTGTCGGCGCCGCAAGCGAAAAGCTCCTCCATTGCGATTGCCGCCGACGGCCCGCCTATGCCGGTTGAAGTAACCGACACCGGCACGCCGCAAATCGAGCCGGTGTATGTTGTATACTCGCGATTTTGCGCAACTTTGCGCGGCTCGTCGAAATATTCGGCAATAAGCTCGCATCTGCCGGGGTCGCCGGGCAGCAGCACGTATCTACCCACTTCACCCGGCGCGCAGGCGATATGATACTGACGTGTGGACATGCTTTCTACCTCTGTGTTTTTTACATCCAAAATATCTGCTTAATTCCAGCTTCGGACAATATCGCAAAACCTGTGTCCGCGCGCCTCAAAGTTCGGGAACACATCAAAACTTGCACAGGCGGGGGAAAGAATAACTATGTCGCCCGGACCGGCGGCGCGGCGCGCGGCTTCGACAGCCTCGTCGAAGTTTGGCTCACTTACAACAGCGGGGTTCCCTTCGGTATAATCAGGGCAGGCGAGCAGCGCCTCGCGTATTTTGGGACCCGTCGCGCCGGTCAGCACGACGGCTTTTGCGTACCTGCAAAGCGATTTGGCAAGCGGGTCAAACGGAATTTGCTTGTCATACCCGCCGCAAATAACGATGACCTTCCTGTCAAACGCTGAAAGCGCGGCCGCGGTACGAGTTGGGCTCGAATCTATCGAGCTGTTATAATAGCGCACGCCGCCATACTCGCGCACAAACTGGCAGCGATGTTCGACGCCTTGAAAACTGCGTGCCAGCGGCGCAAAATGCGAGGTGTCGACTATGCCCATCACAGCCGCAAACGCTGCCATATAGTTTTCGGCATTGTGCGCGCCGGGCAGGAGAATATCTGACAGCGAAATGAGCTTCACCGGCTCGCCGCCTGGTCTGCGGTAGTATATGTTTCCGTCCCGCCTGTATATCTGCGCGCAGCCCTCGGGCACTTCGCCCGCGGTTTTGTCGGTGCCGAAAAGTGTGACCGACACGCCGGGCGCAGCCTCTGCCGCCATTGCGCGCGTCACCTCGCAGGGCGCGCCGAGCACAAGCCTTGACCCCGGTTTTTGGTGTCGGAATATGTTGCGCTTTGCGTCGATATACTCGGCCATGTCGAGGTGATAGTCAAGGTGGTTGGGCGTTATGTTGGTTACAACCGCCACGTCGGGCGAGCGGCGCATTGTCTGTAGCTGAAAGCTTGACAGCTCCACGACACAATAGCTGTCTGGCGTGATTTTGTCCAGTCGCGGTAAAAGCGGCGCTCCAATGTTGCCGCCGACAAACACGCGCCCGCTCCCAAACTGCAGCTTGAGCAGCTTATATATGATCGTGGTGGTCGTCGTTTTGCCGTCGCTGCCTGTGATACCGATGATAGGGCAGGGGCAAAGCTCGAAAAACAGCTCCATTTCGGAGATAAGCTCCGCGCCGCGCGCAACCGCCTCCGCAAGCTGGGGCTTGTCAAAACGTATTCCCGGCGAGCGGAAAATAACTTTGTCTGTTATGCCGTCGAGATAACCTTCGCCGCAGACGAGCTTTACACCGCGCGCCTCCAGAGAGTCCGCAAGCTCGCCCAGCTCCTTGCGGCTCTTTTTGTCGCGCGCGGTGACGGTTGCGCCGCGCTCAAGCAGCCAGTCGATAAGTGGGCGGTTGGATACGCCCAGCCCAATCACCGACACGCTGACGCCGCTGTAATCGGTTGTCAATCAAATCCCTCCGTTTATCCGCCGGTGTCGCTTTCAACACCGAAATGCAGCTTTGCATAAGCCACCGCCAGGTCAACCACCCATCCGTAACTGCGCGTGCCCTCTGCCTGGCCTTGGATTTTCAGATATGTGTCGTTAACTTTTTCCGATACTTTTGAAACTTTTGATTCTCTATATTTGTCGAAAAAATTGCTGTAGGCGATAAACTCGGACACAAGCCGGCGATCCATGGACATCCATATTCTCATGTATTCGGCCGAGTCGGCTGTGTAAAGCGAGTTTATCACATAGCCGAGCATGTTGAAATATCCGCTGTACTGAATATACGGGTCGTCCGACTCGATGCAGACGAGAAAAGCCATGAAATTTGCCTCGTCCTCGCGCGCGATACCGCGTTGATGCGAAAGTTCGTGCGCCGCGGTGAAGGGAAGCGTGTAATCCGGGAAATTGGTGTTTATATTCGCCTCGCCGGTAAAATAGCTGTAAACACCCGAAATATGCGTGTAGGTCATCGGCTCCGAAAGCACTATAGGCTTGACTTTTGTTCGCATCGACTGCAAAAACGGGTATTTTTTGCAAACGGACGCATAAGCGTCGCAAAGCTTCTCGGATAGCTCCGAAAGCGAGTAAGGCATTATCGAAAAAGAGCCGTAATCGAACTGCACGTCGTCGATTACCCCGCCAATTTTGTCAAGCAGGGCATAAGCAGTTGCGACCAGCTCGTCCGCCGAGACTTTGCTGCGCTCCAGCCCCAGTTTATCCTCGAGCGTCGAGCCGCGATATGCGGCGGCAAAATTAAGCACGAACATCGAAAACAGCAGCGACAAAATCGAAAGCAGACCCAGTATAAAGCGGCAGTTTTTAGCCGACGAATGTTTTGAAATGCGCACCGTGCGCACAACGGCAGCCACGACAAATATAGGCAAAGAGAAAATAACCGTTTCTGCCAGCGAGAAGGGAAGGGGATTAGTAATTTTCGCCAGCAGGAAACGGAATATCGAGCTGATGCGTTCGTTGAAAAAGTCAGAAAAGGCGACGCTTTTATAAAAAGCAAAAAGCAGGATGCCCGATATACCGGCAAGCGCGAACAGCGCAAGCGATACGGGATGGATATAGTCGATTATACGCTTGCCGGATGCGTCTTTCGGCTCGGACGGAGTTGCTGCGTCGGATTGAGGGCAGCCTTGCGGCGGCAAATCCGCAGCCGCGCCGTCGCCGGTGGACGGCAAAAAGTCGCAGTATCGCTCGCCGGTGCCTGCGGCCTCACAATTCATATCGGCCGAGATTTGCATTTCGTCTTTACTCATATTTTTTACTACCTGTTTCAAGCAAAAGTTTAATGTCCTCGGGAATCGGCGCTTCGATTCGCAGCTCTCCCACCGTCATAGCCGCGCAGTGCAGCGCCTGGCGCGCAATCGGCTGACATTCGTCAGACGCAAACTGCCCGTAAAGTGTGTCGCCGGCTATCGGGCAACCGATATATGCGAAATGCACGCGCAGCTGGTGGGTGCGACCCGTCTGCGGAAAAGCGCGCACAACCGTCATCGGCCCAAACTTGTTTTCAAGCACAGCTTCCACAGAAAACTCGGTCACCGCGTCGTATGCGTCGGGGGTAAACGACACTTCGCGCAAGATTATGCTCGGCTGCGCGCGCCTTATGGGCGCATCTACTATCCCGTATGACCGGCGCAAACCGCTCCGCCCGCCGGCATCCCCGACACCGACATAGCGCAAGCTTCCGTCATCCGGCACAGGGCTCTCCGTTATGTAGCTTACGCCGCGGAGCGGCTCCGCCGGATTAATTATACCGCGCAGAACAGCAAAATATTCCTTTTTTATTTTAACATCGTGACCGCCGGACGGCGAAATGCCGCGTGAAAGCCGGTAGGCGGCGTGCTTGTTTTTCGCAAGCAGCACAACGCCGCTCGTACCGTTGTCAAGCCTGTTTATCGCGCGAAAAACAAAAGGCTGGCCGCGCTCGGCAAAATGAAACGCGGCGGCGTTGGCGAGCGTATCGTCTATGTGCCCGCGGGAGGGGTGCGTCGGCATTCCCGCGGGCTTGTCAACAGCAATAATATTATCATCTTCATAAAGCACGCGGAACGGCAAATCGACCGGCACGATAAACTCGTTTACCTCGTCTTCGCCGTCAGCTTCATCAAGCTCGAGCGTGTCACCGTCGCGCAAGACCGCTCGGACGGTGACATGCTTTCCGCAAAGCAGTATGCCGCGCTCCCGTTTTTTCAGTCTCGTCACAGCGGTGCGGGACAGCCCGAGCACACTGCGTAAATACTCGCGTACGGTCATACCGTCGTGCTGTGAGCCAATTTTATAGATCATTTGGAAACAAGCCTTGGAGTGTTACCTGTGGCTGCACAGCCGGAACTTGCCAAAGCAAATTTGACGGTGTGCTTCTGGTGGAATAAAACAGCCATAATGCAATATATTTAGATAGACAACTTTCATTGCTGATCAGTCAATCGGAACGCTCCAGCCGCGCGTGTCCGGCACCTTGCCCCACTGGATGGCTGTGAGCTCGTCGTAGAGGCGCTGTGCTATCGGACCGATTTTGCCTTCATTTAAAATGATTTGCTCTCCTCCGTCACAAAGTTCGCCAATTGGGGATATGACCGCAGCGGTACCTGTGCCGAAGGCTTCATTCAGCTTGCCGGCTGCGTTTGCTTGGACAATCTCATCAAACGCTATCTTGCGCTCCACAACAGTATAGCCCCAGTCGCGCAGCAGCTCTATGCAGGACGCGCGCGTGACGCCGGGCAATATAGAGCCGTCCTCGAGCGAGGGGGTGTGAATCTCTCCGTCGATAACGAAAAACACGTTCATCGCGCCGACTTCGTCGACATATTTGCGATGTACGCCGTCCAGCCAAAGTACTTGAGCATAGCCAAGCTCGGCCGCCTTTTTCTGACCGATGAGCGACGCGGCATAGTTGCCGCCCACTTTTGCGCGGCCGGTGCCGCCTTTGACGGCGCGAACATACTCCCGTTCCACATATATTTTAACCGGGTTTATCCCGCTTTCGTAATATGCTCCGACGGGGGACAAAATTATCATAAACTTATATGTTTTTGAAATGCGCACGCCGAGAAAGGGGTCGGTTGCAAATATAAAGGGACGTATGTAAAGCGAGGTGCCGGGCAATTTGGGCACCCAGTCGCGGTCGGTCTTAACAATCTCTTTGAGTGCAAAAAGTATGTCGTCCGGGTCGACTTCGGGTATGCACAAGCGGCGGTTGGTCTCGTTCATGCGCTCGATATTTTTTTGCGGGCGGAACAATAATATTCTGCCGTCGGGCGCATAATATGCCTTAAGCCCCTCAAACATCTCCTGTCCATAGTGAAGTACCATCGCGGCGGGGCTGAGCGATATATCGCCGAAAGGCACAATGCGGGGGTCATGCCAACCCTTGCCCTCTGTGTAGTCCATTACAAACATGTGGTCGGTGAAATATCTGCCGAACCCGAGCTTTGTCTGGTCAGGCTTCGGTTTCGGGTTATCGGTTAAAGCAAACTTAATGTCAAGCATTTTGGCTATCTCCTACAAAAAAATATCTATTATATTATTATAACCCTACATGTGATTTTTTTCAACTGTTTTGGCCCAAAAAGCGAGCCTGCAAAGCAAACTGCTCAATTTCTAAATATATTTGCTTCCGATGTATAAATTAGATAACCGCTGAAAAAAATAACATCAGACACCATTTTCAAGCATATAACGGAGGAAGAACAAAAATGGCATATCATTTCAACCGGCACAAGAAGCTGCTTGCATTTTTGCTTGTGGCAGCACTGACACTGGCTACCGGAAGCATTCTTGCGCCCGACGCCTTTGCTGCAAGCGACGCGCAGGGCTATCAGGTATCGCCGGCACTGAACATCCTGGCAAACAAGCTGGAGCTGGTCAAAACGGCGGTTGCCGGCTCTGACATCGAGTTTGCGCCGGAAGATTTCGAGGAAGCGCTGGGCGTAAAGAAGCTCGACGCCATAACGGTCGTGACGCTGCCCTCATCCGAATACGGTACGCTCATGCTCGGCTCGACGACGGTCATGAAGAACCAGACCATCTCGCGCAAAAACCTGTCGCTGCTCAGATTTGTACCGTCCGACAGCGCTGTAGCGCTCGCCGACGGCTCGTATGCTGCCAGCACCGACTTTGTGTTCCGTGCGGCAGGCAAAGCACAGCCGTATGAGGTGCTGTGCACGCTCTATGTGCTGTCCGAGCTCAACCTTGCGCCGACCGTAACCACGGCGGTGAACGGCAAGCAGAAGCTGACCGCTCTGCGCAACGTCGATCTCTATGGCAGGCTGATGGCAACCGACCCGGAAGGCGATGCGCTGCGCTATGTCATAACCAAATACCCGTCAAAGGGTACGCTTGAGCTGACAAACGAATCTTACGGCAGCTACTGCTACCGCCCCAAAGTCAACTGGACAGGAAGCGACAGATTTACCTATGCAGTTTACGACCAATACGGCAATCGCTCGGAAGAGGTCAAGGTCACAGTTAAGGTCGAAAAGCCCGATACCAAAGTCGTCTATGACGATCTGAACGGCCACTGGGCGCATTACGCCGCGCTGCGCATGGCTGAAAAGGGCGTCATGGTAGGCGAGACGGTCGGCGGCAAGACGCTGTTCAATCCTGATAAGGCCGTTTCGCGCGTGGAATTCCTCGCGATGGCCATGAAAGCCACAGGTAAACAGCCGCTTTCCGGCGTCGTAAACACCGGATTTGCCGACGATGCGAATATCCTTCCTCAATACAAAGGATACGTCGCCGCCGCCGCGGAGCTTGGCTATATCACCGGCGTTGATACCGATACCGGCAGATACTTTTTACCAAACTACCAGATCACGCGCGCCGAGGCAGCGGTTATCCTTTCGTCCATGATAGGCACAAAGCGTCCAGTTCTCAAGACAGTGTTTGCCGACGAAAGCAGCATACCCGCATGGGCAAATGACGCTATCGCGGCGCTCGCCGAACTCGGCATAATGACCGGCACGGTCGATGGCACTATTTCCGCCTCCAGCGGCCTCACCCGCGCACAGACAGCGTGCTTGCTCAATGCCATGATGGAGCAGCTTAAATAACGTAAATAAAATAAACGGAAGCAAAGATACGCCCGCCCGGCAGCCATGCCCGGACGGGCGTTTTTTTATATTAAGCAAAGCGACCGGCGGGTTTGCGGAAATGCAGTTGCCCAATCCGGCGATTACATACCACATGAACTTTACATTTGACGCCCGCAAAATCTGCAGGTGCGCATTTTGCCGCATATAATGCTCATGCACATAAAAAAAGCCTGCCGGCAGCCCGGCCCCGGTTTTCCAAAAAAAATAGACGACTTCCGCAAGCGGAAGTCGTCTTAATGAATTTCAAAGAAAAGTTAACCGGTTGATTTCAAGAGTGCTGTAATTAGAATTAGTCTGTGAAGATCTGGAACTCGGACATCTGGAATGTCGTGCCGCCCTCAGCTTCAAAGACTTCGAACTTGTAGTACTGATACTCACCCTGTTTGTCCTCGTCTATAAGGAACGCATAGTAGGTGAAGTCAACGCGCTCGATGACCTGCGAGGCTTCCTGGACATAGTCGAGAACTACCCAGTTTTCGCCGTCGGTCGAACCGTAGAATATCCACTCTTCGGGTGCACGGCCGTACTGCGAGTTGTCGTTCGCGGTCGCATGCGCATAGGCGGTCAGCTTAACCGGCTCGGTAGTCTTGAAGGTGATGATCGGCGGAAGCGAGCAGCAATACTTGGTTTCGGTGTCGCCGTCAAACAGGTTGGGTGCCTCTTCCTGTTCGTTAAATCCGTCAACGTCCCATTCAAGCGAATCAAGGTCAATAAGATTGGTGACGTCGGTCTTGGAGTTCACGATCGACTCATAGTCGATGAGATCTTCCGGGGGGTTGGGTTCGGTTTCGGGTTCGGTTTCAGCTGCCGTCGTTTCCGGTGCTGCAGTTGTCTCAGCCTCAGTTGTGGCCGCAGTGGTTTCTTCATTTGGTGTGGCAGCCGTCGTGTCCGAAGCCGCTGTTGTATCAGCAGTGCCGTTGTCGTCATCTTTGGCACAAGAAGAAATCAGCAGCGCTGCAACCAACAGAGCCAAAGCAAGTGAAATAAGTTTCTTCATGGTCATACCTCTTTTTTATTAAAATTTTTTATTTTTGCTTTTATAAATTTTTATTAAATTTATTTTTGCACTCGCAATTATAATTCTTTCTCACAATCGAGATAATCATGCATACGCAAAAACTGCTTTACCCGTTAAAATAACGCAAGGGTACAGTTGACTTGCGTTTGCATCTGTGATAAAATGGCGCTTGTAGATAAACTTTACTATTTTGGAGGGTCCTGGGGCGGAATTGATTTGAACGGACCGGCTGGTCTGCCGTAAAAAGGCAGCCGGAGAATAACCGGACCGCTTTTGGGAAACGCTTGCGGGAAATATGTTCTATGTTTAACATTATAATGAGATAATATTAACAATTATACATAATTTTATGAATGAAGTATTGTGAGGTAGTATTTATGGCGAATTTGTTTCCGAGAACCGAGGTCGGAGGCGTCTCTTTGCCGCGCGCCATAATGGGCACGAACTGGCTGCTCGGCTGGAGCCATACAGGGCCGGCAGCCGATAAAATGATACGCGAGAAATACTCAAAACCCGAGGATTTTTTGCCCGTTTTTGAAGCATATCTCGAGTACGGCTGCGATGCGGTGATGGGTCCTATATCGCAAACTCCTCTTGCTCTCGACGCCGTCAAACTCGCGGAGCAGCGGCTCGGCAGAAAAATTATAATCGTAGACACGCCCTGGATTAATGTAGACGACAATGCCGAGGCGCGCAGGGAAGCCGAGCAGGTTTTTAAAAACGCGGCGGCTGTGGGCTGCACATTCTCGCTGATGCATCACACGAGCGTCGAGCAGCTTGTCAACAAAAACAAACGCATCATAGACAGATTGCCGGATTACCTTTACATGGTGCGCGAGAGCGGGCAGATACCCGGGCTTTCGGCACACATGCCCGAGATAGTTACATATAGCGACGCAAACGGATATGACGTCGAAACCTATATACAAATATTCAACTGCATGGGCTTTTTGATGCAGGTTGAAGTCGAAGTTGTCGCCGGTATAATAAGGAACGCGAAAAAGCCGGTCATGACCATAAAGCCGTTTGCGGCGGGACGTGTCACGCCGTTTGTCGGTCTCACATTCTCGTGGAACGCTATTCGCGACTGCGACATGATAACAATGGGCGCCTCCAATGCCGACGAAGTGCGTGAAAACCTCGATATGTCGCTTGCAATTCTCGAACGGCGCGCTTACACAGGCTACAAGCGCAGCAGTCCGGTACAAAACCAGGCAGCATTCGGCAGCGCGGAATAAAGCCCCGAAAAATCTTTTGGGTTTCAGCAAAAAACGCCGCACATTTCATGCGGCGTAGGGTTGCATATTTTACCTTTCAAAGTTTTTTGTCAGCCTGTCCACCGCTTCCTCCATGACGGAGCGGGGGCAGGCTATATTTACGCGCTGAAAGCCGGTGCCTTCCGGCCCAAATTTGCTACCCTTGTCAAACCAAAGCTTCGCTTTATGTTTCAGGATGTCCACAACCTCATTTTCGTCCATGCCAAGCCCGGAAAAATCAAGCCATGCAAGGTATGTACCCTGCGGTTCGACGAGCTTTACCGCGGGCAGCTTTTCCTGGAGGGCTGTGCGCAGCAAGTTCAGGTTGCCGGAAAGGTATTTGACAAGCGCATCCAGCCAAGGAGCGCCATGCTCGTAGGCTGCGCGGCACGCATGCATTGCCAAAAAGCCCGGCTCGCCGTATCCGGCGCGCCATAGTTCTGCCGAATACTTGTCGCGAAGCGTTTTGTTCGGGATAAATATATTGGCAAGCTGCAGCCCCGCAAGATTAAAGGTTTTGCTCGGCGCGGTGCAGATTATGCAGTTTTCAAGCGCCGCCTCGCCAAGCGCCGCATAGGGCACAAACCTGTTGCCGGGGTAAATAAAATCGCAGTGTATCTCGTCGGAAATGACGGTAACGCCGTATATTCGGCAAAGCCCGGACAGAGTTTTCAGTTCGTCCGCGCTCCACACCCGCCCGACGGGGTTGTGCGGGCTGCAAAGGATAAAGAGCTTTACATTTTCGGTTTTCAGCTTGTGCTCAAAATCATTAAAATCAATCGAGTACTTGCCGTTTTGGTAAATCAGCGGGTTATTGACAAGTTTTCTGCCGTTGGCGACAACAAGCCGCTCGAACGGATGGTATACCGGGCGCTGGATAAGCACGCCGTCACCCGGGCTTGTCAGCGCGCGGATAGCCGTTCCGATGGCAAACACAACGCCGGGCGTGATTTTAATCCACTCTCGCTCCGGCCTGTACCCGATGCGGCTGGAAAACCAGCCGATTACAGCGTCTTTATAAGCTTCGTCCATCATTGTATAGCCGTACATGCCGAGTTCGACAAGTTCCGCCAGCTTTTTCCGGACTTCCGGCGGGGCAGGGAAGTCCATGTCGGCCACCCACATCGGGATTGTGCCGGGCGGATAGCCGTATTCCGACAACAAATCGTATTTTACGCAGCTGGTGCCAAAACGGTTAATTACAGTATCAAATCCGTAGTTCATAAATGTATCCTTTTATCGAATTTCGTTTCCGCGAGCATTGTATTTATTATATCCGAAACCGCCGGCATATGCAAATATGTCATTTTGTAAAATAATAATAAAAAAATGGTAAATTACCTGTTGACACACTACTACTTTCGTGCTAATATATTCCATGGTAATAGTTGCTATTATTTATAAAGGGAGGATAAAAATGCAAAGGAAAAAACTTGCCTCCGCAGTGCTTGCATTACTTTTTGTAATGCTGTTTGCAACGGTGGCGAACGCCGGCCCCTACGATTCTGTTTTTTCGCAGGCGACATTCTCGACCTTTATAGAGTATGACAAAGTTGATATTATGACCAATCAGATGAGAGGTTTCTGCTCGTCTTATGACGGAAAATACCTCTTCGGTGGTCTGCTTCAGAGCGAAAGGCGCGTTATAAAAATCGACGCCGCGACCGGCGAGGTGCTCGGAGAGTATGCCGACGCGGAGCCCGGATACCCGAAGGGTCTGTATTGCGACGACAGAGGTTACCTCTATGTGGGCATCGCCAACGCCCCGAACGACGGATCCGTGGGATTTTCTATCGTCAAAATAGACACGATGGAAGAAGTCAAGTTCGTTTCGACTGAAATCGCCGGCAAAGTCGGCGTTAACGGCGTAGCGGTGGCAAAGCTCGGCGACAAGTATTATCTTTATGTCATCACCAACTATGACACCGACAGGCTTTACCGCTGGGACGTCACCAACCCGAAATCTCCGGTGCTTGATACCGGCTTCGGAAAGAGCTCCGGTTACACCGACCTGCAGGAGCTGACCGGCAGCGCAGACTGCGACGCCAACTACCTTGATGTCGACGCCGACGGCATCATCTACATGACGGCCAAGGTTTCGAGCGGCAGCAAAGGCGACACGCTGCTTAAAATCAGCGCCGACGGCAAGTCTATAGTATCGAAAGCCTCGCTTACCGAGCCTTACGGAATTTACCTGCACGACAACACCTATCTGCTGGTCACGACCTACAACGGAGCCTCCAGCATTCTTTATGTTGTAAACGCCTCCGATCTTTCGACGGTTTGCGAGCTTGCGGAAACCGGCGACGCCTCTGCATACAGCGGCGCGACCATCGCCGGCGACAAGATATACATAGCCGACCAGGGCTACGGGCTTGGTGACCGTATACTTGTTTCAAACAAACTTGAGTTCCCGCAGCCTGAGCCTGAGCCCGAGCCTGCCGCAGAGGAACCCGCAGAAGATGTGCAGGCAACCGAGGCTCCGGTAACCGCCGATGTGGTTGCGGCTGCTAAGACAGGGGACTCCATAACTCTCCTGATATCCTCCGCGCTTGCTTGTGCCGCTGTGGCATCCGTAATAGTATTCAAACGCAGAAGATAAGGGTCAACCGAAACAAAAAAGTTGCCTGTAAATAAAAACCGCCGCCAATCCGGAATTTTTCGGAATGGCGGCTTTTTGTTAGTCTATTACGCCATGTTTGCGGTTAAGCGGCGTCCCCAGCCCTTTTACAGCTCCGGCCTGTGACTATTGCAGTGCACCCCGGAAACACTATTGCCGAGCTTTATTACCGTCGGGGATTCCTCCCCGGATATCTCATGCATCTGCTCAAGGCGTGCTTTGCCCATAATATGCGCCGCTGCCGTGCTTACGGTAGAAATGACGCTCAAGCAGCGCCGAATCAATAGATGCTCTGCCGCCAAGCTGCTCGGTCAGCGCGGCAATGCGGGCAACTTCTTCAAGCGTCACCGCCAGCTCGGCGGCGCGCGTCGGCGTTTCTGCCCATGTAAACGGGCCGTGCGAGCGCACAAGCGCCGCAGGTATCTCAAGCGGGTCGGCGCCTCCAACCGTTTCGACAATAACTTTGCCGGTCGCCGTTTCATAGTCGCCGGCAATCTCCGCGTCCGTCATCGCGCGCGTGCAGGGAATCTCGCCGTAGAAATAGTCGGCATGCGTCGTGCCATAGGCGGGAATTCCCCTGGCTGCCTGCGCGAATGCCGTCGCAAAGGTCGAATGGGTATGCGTTACCCCGCCGATGCCCGGAAAGGCTTTATAAAGCTCTAAATGCGTCTTTGTATCGGTCGATGGCCTGCAGTCGCCATCCACCACACGGCCGTCCAAATCGACGACAACCATATTTTCGGGGCACAGCTGTTCGTACGGGACGCCGGACGGTTTGATTACTACAAGACCGCTTTCGCGGTCAATGCCGCTGACATTGCCCCATGTAAAAATGACCAGTCCGTATTTTACCAAGAGCAGGTTGGCATGGCAAACCTGTTTGCGGAGCGCCTGGAGCACCCTATTCACCCCTGAATTTTAGTTTTTAAACGGGTTTTCGGTCGGATAAAGCACTCCCGCGGGACGGTTGTAACCGATGTCGCTGATGCCGAGCATCTTCAGTACCTCAAACAGCACGCGGCCGACATGCGCAAATCCCACGCCGGCATGGTGGGGGAAGCGCTTTTCGATAAGCACATGGCGATAGAAGCGTGCCATCTCGGGAACCGCAATAACCCCGATAGCGCCAAACGACGACGAGGGAACATCCAGCACCTCTCCCTCGGCGATATATGCCGAAAGCGACGTGTCGGCGTTGCACTGCAGCCTAAACAGCGTTACCGGTGCGGGCTGAAGGTCGCCTTCAAGCGTACCTCTCGAAATGTTGGGCTCGGAGTCCGGCTCGAGGCTGCGCTTCATTATAAGCTGATAGGCCATTTTGCCGTCTTTGAGATGGCAGTTTGAGGTGTTGCCGCAATGGAAGCCCATAAACAGGTCGGTGGGTTTGTAGTCGCCGATGACGTCTTTATACTGGTCGTATTTGTCGCGCGGAACGGTGTTGTTGAGGTCGAGCAGCGTGGGCGCTATACCGGTTGCCTGATAAAGGATAAACTCTGAAAGCGCGCCGTATATGTCGGTTTCGCAGGCGACGGGGATTCCGCGCGCCGCAAGCCGCGAGTTGACATAGCACGGCACGAACTTGAACATAGTCTGGAACGCAGGCCAGCATTTGTTTGCGAACGCAAAATGCTCGGACGCGCCAAGGTTGCGCTCTGCCCAGTCAAGCAGCGTAAGCTCATACTGCGCCAGCCGTGGCAAAACGCCCGGATAGCGGTTGCCCCGCTCGGTAAGCTCGGCCTCCATATCGGCTATAACTTCGGGAATACGCGGGTCATCCTCATGCTTGAGGAAAGATTCATAAAGGTCAAGCTCGCTGTTTTCCTGAAGCTCCACGCCGAGGTCAAAAAGCCCCTTTATAGGCGCGTTGCAAGCGAGAAAATCGTACGGACGCGGGCCGAACGAGAAAATCTTAAGCTTTTTCAGCGCCAGCAACACTTTGGCGACAACTGTAAACTCCCCAATCATATCGGCGATTTCCTCGGCCGTGCCGACCGGATACTCGGGTATGTAGGCCCTGACGCCGCGCAAACCGAGGTTATACGAGGCGTTGAGCATGCCGCAATATGCGTCTCCGCGACCGTCTATAAGGTCGTTTTGTGTCTCCTCTGCCGCCGCGGCGAACATGACCGGCCCGCCGAACTTTGCGGCGAGCATGGTCTCCGGCCCCTCGGGACCGAAGTTGCCGAGATACACGCAAAGCGCGTTTACGCCGGCGGCTTTCACTTCATCGAGCGCCGCAACCGCGTCCAGCTCGTTTTCGAGTATGACGCTCGACTCAAAAATATCGATGCCGGCTTTTTTGCAAGCGGCTACAACAGCCTTGCGGCGCCGCTCGCTCAAAGATTTGGGGAAGCAGTCGCGGCTGACCGCGACAATACCGATTTTTATGTTCTGTACGTTGGCTAACATAAGCGCTCCTCTTATATTTCTAAATTTTTATTTTGCTATTTTGCTAAAATGGCTGTTTGTTTGCCTTTGCTTCGGCAGCGATGGCTTTCAGCCGCTTCATGGCATCATTTCCGCCGCGGCCAAAATAGTCGTGCAAAATCTTATACTCGGCATACAGCCGGTCGTACACCGCTTTAGCCTCGGGATTGGGCTTATATGTAAGCTCTTTCAGCTTGCCCATCTTGGCGGAAGCCTCCGACACCGTCGGGTAAACGCCGCCCGCAACGGCAGCGAAAATCGCCGCGCCCAGTGCGGGTGCCTGCGGTGAGCCGGAAATCTTTATCTCCATGCCCAAAACATCCGAGTAAAGCTGCATTGTGAACGGGTCTTTTTCGGCAATGCCGCCCGCGGCATAAAACTCTTCGACCGGGACGCCGTGTTCAATGAAGTTTTCGACTATGATGCGTGTGCCGTATGCCGTCGCCTCGACCAGCGCGCGGTAAAGCTCCTCCGGTTTTGTCGCAAGCGTCATGCCAATAAAAAGTCCGGTAAGGTCGGCATCGACCAGTATGCTGCGGTTGCCGTTCCACCAGTCGAGTGCAATTATGCCCGACTCGCCGGGAGATAGTGCATCTGCCAGCCGCGCAAGATATTCATAAATGGATATGCCTTCTGCCCGCGCAGCCTGCTGATAGCTTGCGGGCACGAGATTTTCCACAAACCAGGCGAAATGGTCGCCGACGCATGACTGACCGGCCTCGTATCCGGTAAAGCCCGGGACAATGCCGTCCTCGACCGCGCCGCACATGCCGGGCACGATTTTCGCCGGCTCGCCTGCGCCGCCGAGTATCATGTGGCAGGTGGACGTACCCATAATGGCAAGCAGCTTGCCTTCGCTGCCGATGCCGAGCGCGGGTACAGTGACGTGCGCGTCGCCCGACGCGACCGCGACCGCGGTTCCGGCTCGCAGGCCGAGCTTATTTGCCATCTCCTCGGTCAGCCCGCCCGCTTTGGTGCCGATTGGCGCAATGCGCCCGCCCAGCTTCGTGTCGGGCAGGTCAGAGAGCCTCGCGTCAAGCGCGGCGAAAACCTCGCGCGGAGGATAGCCGACGCCGGGCACATACATTGCCTTATAGCCCGCCATGCAGGCATTGCGCACAAAATTGCCGCAAAGCTGCCAGACAACCCAGTCGGCCGATTCGATAAAATATTCGGCTGCCTCGAACACCTCCGGCGCCTCTGCAAGCGTCTGCCAAACTTTCGGTATCATCCATTCGGACGATATTTTACCGCCATATACCGGCAACAGTGAAGGGTGCAGGGAAGCAAGCGTTTCGTTTAGGAGGTTTGCGTATTTTTGCGCCGCGTGGTGTTTCCAGAGTTTTACATACGCATGCGGGTTTTTTGCAAATTTTTCAAGAAAACACAGCGGTGTGCCGTCTGCGGTTACCGGCAGCGGCGAGCATGTCGTAAAGTCAACTCCGATGCCGGCAATTTCGTCGGGCGAGACGCCGGATTCGGCCAATATGCGCGGCACTGTGCTGCATAGCACCTCAATATAGTCGCCGGGATGCTGCAGAGCGAAATCTGGCGGCAGCGGGCTGCCGTCTAAAAATTTGCTGTCCATAACGGCGTGCGGATAATCGAGCGACGCCGTTGCCAATTCGTCGCCGGTAATCGCGTCGACAAGCACGGCGCGACCGGACAGCGTGCCAAAATCAATACCTATAACATATTTTTTACTGCTGATAAAAATCACCGCCGCTTAAATATTTTCTCAGTCAGTATAACATATTGACGGGCAAAATTCAATCGGAATATATACAATCAGCTAAAAAATCGGCTAAAATTTTCTTGCAATATAAATACATTACCTAAATACGCGTAACCTAAATACGCGTAAACACGTATATCTTTTGCAGCATGTCGAGCCGCAGCCGCGGATTTTCCAAAATTAATTCCCCCAATTATACTAAAT
>ERZ773359.923-NODE-923-length-42128-cov-12.981389_pt1 | contig 42128 bp, 52 predicted proteins | sample MGYA00374955_ERZ773359 | MGnify/ENA primary metagenome ERZ773359 (study PRJEB29098, sample SAMN04486028) | biogas fermenter metagenome | study: EMG produced TPA metagenomics assembly of the Biogas fermentation microbial communities from Germany - Plant 4 DNA1...
ATCGAGTCGCTATTCGTATACGATGAACGGCCTCCTGTCACCATGATCACGTTATAGAGCCCTTCATCATTCCACTCTAGCTGTCTGCGCTGGAAATGCTGACCGTTATCCCACAGCATAAGGGGCATCTCTTTTTCTTGAGCGTAATAGGTCACGTACTCGAAGAACTTCAGCATTTCTCCCCGCTGAATAGTGTTTACGTGTTTGTCAAAGCCGAGCAACCCGAACTCACCAATGATTACAGGGATACCGCGGCTGACAAAAATGCGATGTGCCCGCTCAAAGGCTCCTACAATATCTAGGCGAACGTCATTGTCGAACTTAGTAGCCCCAGCCATGTTTACGCTGAATGGATAATAGCCGTAGTAGTGGATGGTGGCGATGATGTTGGTATCATCTAGCTTATCCATGGTCTCAGCCAGCTTCTGTAGCCGGGCTTCGGTGGGAGATGCTGTCATCGTAGAGAAAACCAGCGGGCGAACATCATTGTTCCCGCCTGATTGACGGACAATAGAATGGAATCTAGTATAGAGAGCATCGATGTATTCAAAAAACTCCGGCCGGTCTTCGCCCCAATCATCCGAAAACCGCGGCTCGTTCAGTGCCTCAAACATTACGGTTAAGGGATAGTCTTTGAAGTACTCGGCAATTTGCTCCCAGACTGCTGAGTACCGCGCTATGATTTCATCGTAATCCCTGCCCATATGGAAGATCCAGTTGCTGTCATGATGCATATTGAGCATGACATACATCCCAGCGTCCAAGGACCACTGCACAACCTCAGCGATGCGGTCCATGAAAGCCGGATCGATCTTGTAATCTGGGGCCGGCCCAATTCTGCGGTCCCAAGTCACCGGTATGCGGATGCTTCGAAAACCATTAGCAGCAATCGCCTCAATTAACTTCTTCGTCGTCTTCGGATTACCCCAAGTAGTCTCACCTGCAGGAGCATCAAAAGTGTTCCCTAAGTTCCAGCCCGGGTGCAGATTATCCACATACATCTGCATCACACTCCTTTCAGCACCCAATTCTTGTTCTGCGGCGTACAGCGGCATACTGCCGAGCAAGTTCCCCAAGAGCACCAGCAGAACGATGATTCCAGATGGTACGGCTTTCACTACATCTCCTCCTATCAGATTTATAGTGCGCAGGAAAAACCTGTTAACTGCCGAACCTTACTGTAGAACCTTCACGAAAAATCAGATAAAGGAAGTGAGCTGCATGGTCAAGTTTGCCATGCTCAGTGCTTGGCATGTACACGCACCAGATTACGCAAGAGAGATCAGACAGCACCAAGAAACAACGATCGCTCTCGTCTGGGACAGCAACCCCACCCGCGGCGAAGCCTTCGCGCGTGAACTAGGGGTTCCGTTTGAACCGGATTTAGACAAGGTACTAAGCAACAATGAGATCGATGCGGTATGCGTCAATACACCAACTACAATGCACCGCGAGGTAATTACCGCAGCAGCACGAGCTGGAAAACATGTCTTCACCGAAAAGGTCCTAGCTGCCACCATTGAGGATGCCTATGCTATCGCAAGAGAGATCAATCAGGCTGGTGTGAAATTCGTCATATCTTATCCTCATCGTGCACAACCCCACAACCTTTTTGCCAAACAGGTTGTCGAACAGGGCCTCCTGGGAGAAGTAAACCTGCTCCGGATCCGGAATGCTCACAACGGCACATCGGCTGGCTGGCTGCCTCCACACTTCTATGACCTAGGAGAGTGCGGTGGTGGCGCCATGATTGACCTAGGAGCGCATGGTATGTACTTGGCTGCATGGCTGTTAGGCACACCCAAACGAATTTCAGCAATGTTCACTCATCTTACCGGAAAAGAAGTAGAAGATAACGCTGTAGCGGTCATTGAATTTGAGAACGGAGCTACTGCCATCAACGAGACTTCCTTCTTATCGGCACACAGCCCGTTTTCGCTCGAACTCTACGGTACACAAGGAAGCCTCTTGATTGGCGGGCCCAACAGGCAGATCCAACTCAGATCAAATCTGGTGAAAGGCAGCGTAGAAGGTTGGGTGCAGCCTTCCGAACTTCCTGCGGCTCTGCCCAGTGCTCTGGAGCAACTTGTGGGTGCCATCCTGCGGGATGAGCCCATCCATTTCAACATCGATGAAGCAGTGGTTCTTACAGAATTGATGGATGGAGCATACCGTTCTCACAAACTGCGCCGGCAGATCATGTTCCCGCTGACCTAAAGTTGACAGCTTCGGAGCTGGGCTTTCAGCCCAGCTCTGTTTTTTTGCGCCGCAAGACCTTCCTCAATGTCTCCCAAAGGCTGGGCTTCTTAACCAGAGGTGTTTGAGGCTTGATCTGATTACTGAGCAATTCTTGAAAATAGGCTGTACCCGGTTCAGGATATGTCTCCGCCCCCTGAACTCCTGCAAATAATCGCTCCCGATTAACTGCACGGCTGTTTTGCTGTGAAAGGCCCATCTCCTGCAGCATTCGATCGGTCACAGCAAACCCTCGGGCAATCATCTGCGGAATAAACTCAGTTTCAAAGGTACCGATATCGTAGATTAATGGGTTAATGGTCACAATCTGGCTTTCCCGGACATCGCTGTCATTGAGGATGTCGCGGTACTGGCCCCACATCATGATGTCTAGCGATTGACTCAAAACTTCGAATGGCCCACTCTGAGAAACTGCTTCTCGCCGCATCCCCGCATAGCCGAGATTCACACCTATAATCTGTCGGGCTTTTCCGAGCTTAACGGCGATAGAGAGCGGGTATCCATTGCGCACTCCCCCGTCGATATAACTGTCTATGAAGCCCAACTCCGAAAAAGAAGCTGGAGTAAAAATGCCAGGAATACTGATACTTGCCCGTACAGCCTGGGCAATGCTCAAGTGATCACGTACTTGGAAGTTGGCATATTCTCCATTTTCAAGAGAAATGCCCAAGCGGCGGTGATCGCAGAATACAACCTGCTGCCCAGTGTTCAAGTTTACTGTCGGAATCATGAGCTGTACTCTGTTGAGCTGAGAGAAATGCTGTACCTCACCCAGCTCCTCTCTAAGCAAATGTTCTAATGCCCGCCCCCGCACCAATCCGGAAATATGCCTGATGTTCAGGGTGAAAAGAGCTGCTAAAAAACCTGGCCAGTTCAGGTCAATTAAGTCACGCTTTGCATATTGATGCGCCGTAAAGAGCTCTTCTAACTCCTGTGGAGTGCGGCCTGCGGCATAAAGAGCTGCGACAATTGCTCCCCCCGATGTTCCGACAACTAAATCAGGCTCAAGGTGATACTTGCTTAAGGCTTTAAGCACACCGACGTGTGCCGCCGCTCGTACACTCCCGCCTGAGAGGACAAGCGCAAGTGATTGTTCCAACAATACTCCCTCCCATATTTCTTCTCCCTTGGGCGAGAGTATGTCATATCCGCAAAAATGGTTAACATTTTCTTCGGTCTTCCACTACATAAATCCTGCCAAACAAAAATTCCCCAGCCAGAGAATAATCTACCTGGGGAATGTCCTCAAGTATAATCATCATCAAAGGGCTGCCAGCGTCTCTGGCCGCCGCATAATCTCCATCTCCGTCAAAGGCCAATACCGCCAAACTGCCTTGCCCACAAGGTTTTCCTTCGGCACAAAGCCAACACTGCGGAACCGGCTGTCCTCGCTGTTGTTGCGATTATCACCAAGGACGAAATAGGTACCGGGTGGAACTACCTGCTGGCGAAAACCGATGCGAGCTGGCCCGCTGATATAATCCTCATCAAGAGCCTGGCCGTTCACATACACGATGCCGTTTTCGATAGACACAACATCACCAGGAACTCCAATGATGCGTTTTATGAACTGTTCGCTGGGATTAGCCGGATATTTAAAAACCACAATATCACCGCGTGCCGGCTCCACAAAGCGATACGATAATTTATCGACCAATAGGCGCTCGCCGTGGTTCAGCGTCGGAAGCATCGATTCGCCGTTCACTGTGTAAGCCCTGGCCACAAATGCCATGATCAGGGCTGCCAAAACTCCAGCGATGATCAGAGTCTCTGCAAACTCCCGGATACTACTTTTTCGATGGTGAACAACTGTGCGCAACTTCACAACCTCCAATAACGGGCTGTATATGGTTTCCACATCTGTTGTGAAAATCCTGCCGAAGCTACGACAGCTGCCAAAAACATGACCTGCAGACCTGCTTGTACAGGGCTGCCTTTTCACGAAACAACTCCTCATTGCGTGTCCGCAGAGCCTCATCAATCTCGTGTTTCAAGGTAATACCCAGCAGAGCGAGGCCGATCTGATCCCGAATGAATGCGGCAAAACCGGGTACCAAATCTGAGTCTGACTCGGGCTTAGGTGTGACAACTTTTTCCTGATACCAGTGTGGAATTGGCCCCGTAAAGGCAAACTGCACATGCAGCTTACCTTTAAAGTTGGCCAGGACCTCCGCTGCTTCTACCGGATCGCGAATCCACATCTTGCAGTTCTTGCGCTTTTCTTTGACCAAACGGTCGTTGACAATGGTAATATGTTCTGTCTCCACAGCCCCTAACTCCAGTTCAAAACCTGGCCCCTCGTAGCCCGTTTGAGCAACCAACATCGTGTTGGGCAGATGATCCCGGGCTGCGACAAATTCTATACGCTGAAGAAGATCCTCATCTTTGAGAATCTTTTCCAGGAGATATCTGCTCATCCGATGTTTGAGGGGGGTCTTACTAAACTGCCGCACTACATATTCCGTGGTGTACATGATCTCCTCCCCTACCCATAAAAAATGAGGATCACTACACTATATGCTGGCAGTTTAACCGAATGACTGTGGATCTTTGATTCAATCTATCTGCAGGCGGAGCCCATCGAAAGCAAGCTGCACACCAGAAGGTAGAGCTCTGTTTACTGTTTCATGGTCAAGCAAGTGCGATATGTGAGTAAAAAAAGCCTGCTTGGGCTGGAGTGTTTCTATCAGCTCGAGCGCCTGCTCCACATGCATGTGAGTTGGATGGGGCTCATAGCGAACGACTCCCAGTATGAGGAGTTCAAGGCCATCTAGAAGTTTTAGTGATTCTGCAGGAATACGGCTGCAGTCGGTGATGTACGCCATCTTCCCAATTCTGTACCCCAGAATGGGTAATACACCGTGAAAAATAGGAATGGGAACCACTTCAACACCCTGCAGCACAAAGGGTCCCTCGACAACATGGGTTTCTACCTGTGGTTTTCCGCCACCTTCCTGCGTCTTGCGGAAAACATATGAGAAGACGCTGCGCAGTTCGGTAATGGTTGGTTCATTCCCGTAAAGCGGAACGGGGCCTTTTTGGCGATAGCCAAAAGTCCGCAGATCATCAAAGCCAAAGACGTGATCAGCATGGCAATGAGTATACAGCACTCCATCTACGCGGTCGATTTTATTCTCCAAAGCCTGCAGACGAAACTCAGTTGCTGTGTCAATGAGAATGTGAACCCCCTGCTCCACAACCATGAGAGAACTGCGGCTGCGTTTGTTTTTTTGGTTCGAACTGGTGCAGACATCACACTGACAGCCGATTACAGGTACACCATGCGATGTACCGGTTCCTAAAAAGATGATTTCCACAGTCTCCACCCCTTCCCAATTGTTTCCACTTCTCCTTGCCTTGACTAGAACATATGTTCTGCATATAATGAGAATAGAACATTTGTTCGCAAGGGAGAGTTCACGGATGATTGTTTACTGCGGCCTGCGTAACTTCTACATTCAGCACCTCAAACAAGATGATGCATTTTATATCTTAACACATGCCGGCCAAATCTGGGACTTCTCTCCAGAACTGAAACAGTTAGGTTTTACAAGGAATACGCCTTTGAACACAGTGCATCATCTCGGTCATCGCGTTGAAATAATAGAAATCGCACTCAATGATTTTTATCGTCACACCGAAACATGGCTGGATTATTCCCGGCAGTATACAACTGACATTGAGGTAGAGTATCCGCATGCCTGGTATGTACGGATTCCCAGCCCCAAAATAGCTCAATATTTCGGTGAAGATTTAGTCAAATATGCAGCTGAGCGTGGGTTTTCTGTGATTTGGGGTAGTGGGATAAGCAAAATTGTTGCTAAGCTGGCTGCCCATTATACTGCTCATCCCAATACTGATGTTCTGATCCCACCAGAGAAGACACAAGACTTTATGAAACAGATCCCGGTACAGCACCTGCCCCTGCCTGATTCAGATACCCTGTTGAAGCTGGGCATCGTCACTTTAGAAGAACTGGCCAAGTTCCCTGTTCAGGATCTAATGGCGCATTTTGGCACCCGGGCGAAAATCCTGAAGCAAATTGCCCTAGGTGAGGATCCAATCCCTTTTCAGCCCCAGCAGTACTTAGAGATCAGCTGGGAGAGAGATTTTACTACCGAACCAGAACTACTTCAGCCAGCGGTAGGGCCTATCCTACAGTCCTATCTTGAGCAGGCGGGCGCATATCTAGCGCAAAAGTTAAATACCAACCAAAAGATGGCCGGCAGAATCCTACTCCAATATGAGGTAGAAAATCAACCTGCTGCAGAAGTATGGCGCGATCTCAAGAAGCCCACCAACGACGCCAAAACCTTGGTACGCCTTATGAAGATGCTTCTGCCTGATGATCCAATTATCAATCTGCGAATTACACTGCAGAACCTGCAGCCCATTCCTGTAACCCAATTGGAGTTCTTTCAACCTAAAAAAATCAAGCCTGAGCTTTCAGAAGACATTTTAAAGAAAATCCCTGCTCAAAAAGGCATATCTATTCCCCGGCGTGAGCTTGTTCTGGAGATGTGGAGGGAGTTGATGCTGTAAATGAGTAAACTCATCAACAAACCAGTTGAAGTCATGCTGGACAATGGTTTCCCGTGTCGGTTTTTCTTTCAAAAACCGGTTTTTATTCGCTACATTCAGGAGTATTGGCGTGAGGTTGGCCAGTGGTGGCTGGGGGAACCAGAGCGCGTAGTGTATCAAGTAGTTACTGATTATGGGTTAAACGAACTCCATTACACCCCCCATGATGATCGCTGGATCCTCTACCGTCTCTAAAATATTGAAGGAGTGAAGTGGGTTGTTCGTTCACCTCCACGTCCATTCACAATATTCCATGCTTGATGGAGCATCATCGATCACGGCTTATCTAGAAGAAGCAGCGCGCCTAGAAATGCCCGCTTTGGCTCTCACAGATCACAACAATGTAAGTGGCGCGGTAGAATTCCATAAAACCGCAGCAGAGCTCGGCATCAAACCCATCCAAGGGGTTGAAATCACCTTAGAAGACGACAGCCACCTAACTCTGCTGGCAGAAAATAGCCGGGGTTATGCAAACATCTGTCAAATCCTCACAAAGGGTTTCGCCCGTCAAGCCCATGGTTCATGCCGCGTTCCTTGGGAGGCGCTGGCAGAGCACCACGAAGGGATAATCGCACTCAGCGGCTGCCGCCGCTCGCGTATCAGCCAAGCAATTCTCCACCGCAATCCAGAACAGGCTCAAGCTGAGCTGCAGCGCCTGATAGAAACCTTCGGGCGAGAACAAGTCTATCTCGAAATGATCCAGTCTTATCTGCCGCATACAAAGCTTTTGTTCGAAGGGCTAACCATACTACATGAAAACACCAAGATTCCACTTGTGGCCACTAATAATGTGCACTACCTAAGCAAAGAAATCTTTCCTGTTCATGATCTACTGGTCTGCACTCGCACACAGACAAGGCTGGCCGACATCCACCCCGAACGGCCATTCAATGCAGAGAACTATTTCGCCTGCCCAACAGAAATGGCACGGCGCTTTGCTGCCTATCCTCGTGCTCTTGAGGCTACTTTGGAAATCGCAGATCGCTGCACCCCTGCTCTGGAGCTGGGTACAAATCTTTTCCCAAGATTCCTGCCTGATCACGACCCCCAAGCCGCAAAGGAACTTCTCAAACAGCTCACTTGGGAAGGCGCTCACCGACGGTATGGGACAATTACAAAAGAACTAGAAGAGCGTATCAACCATGAGCTGAACATCATCATTACCCTCGATGTGGCCGACTATTTTCTTGTAGTATGGGACATTGTGTGCCATGCCCAAAGAAGAGGAATCCGCTATGCAGGGCGAGGTTCAGCGGCAGACTCGGTTGTGGCATATTGTTTGGGAATAACCAATGTGGATGCTTTTGCACGCGGGCTTCTATTTGAACGTTTTTTAAGTCTAGAAAGGGCTCAAAAACCTGATATTGACATTGATTTTGATGCTCGCTTCCGTGATGAAATTGCCGATTATGTTTACAAGCGCTACGGTGAAAACCACGTCGCTTCTGTGTGCATGTTTCAGACTTACCATGCCCGGTCAGCACTGCGAGATTTTGGGCGAGCTTTCGGTTATACGCCTGCGGAGCTGTCACAGCTTACAAAAAACATAACTCACTGTCCTGCGGATGGTATTCGCGGCCTCCTGCAGCGCCTTCCAGAACTGCGCAGACATCCGTTGAATCACCCTAAATATGCACGCCTGATCGACTACTGCGCAGTAGTGGCCGGGTTTCCCCGCCATGTTGGTACGCATCTAGGAGGCCTTGTGATCAGTGCCCAGCCGCTCACCATGGTAACACCCCTCCAGCCTTCTGCTAAAGGGGTGTTGATTACTCAGTTTGATAAAAATACCATCGAGGATCTGGGCTTGATTAAAATTGACCTGCTGTCCCTGCGCACATTATCTGCCGTATCTGATGTAGAGAAAAAGCTGCATGATCAAGGATTTGCTTATGAACAGATTCCTCATGATGATCCCAAAACTTATGCCCGCCTCCAAAGCGGATCAACAGTAGGTGTCTTTCAGTTGGAAAGCCCGGCTCAGCGTACTCTTCAGTCCCGCCTTGGCTCAGAAGTTTTCGAAGATATAGTGGCCAGTGTGGCTCTTATACGGCCTGGGCCTATCAAGGGCGATATGGTAGAACCATTCATTGCCCGCAGGCGTGGCCTAGAGGAAGTAACTTATATTCACCCGAAACTGCGCAGAATCCTCGAGAAAACCTATGGCGTGGTTTTGTATCAAGAACAGGTAATTGAGATCGCCACTGAAATTGCTGGGTTCACACCGGGCGAATCTGATCGGCTGCGCAGAGCGATGACACGATTTCGTTCACAAGCAGAAATGGAGAAGATTGGTAAGGAATTCATCGCCAAAGCAGTGGCTAATGGTGTGGAACTTAGTGTTGCTGAGGAAATCTTTTCTTACATTGTCGGTTATGCGGGCTATGGCTTCAGCGAAGCTCATGCCGCGGCCTTTGCCGACACAGCCTACCGCACCGCCTATCTTTTGGAACATTATCCTGCTCAGTTTTACGCTGCCCTCCTCAATCAGCAGCCCATGGGCTTTTATCCACCCAACACACTCTGTGTGCAGGCTCGGCAGCGGGGGATTAAAATACTGCCCCTTGATATCAATGAGAGCGAGAGCGACTTTACCGCCAACCGAAAAACTATTCGCATAGGGTTAAAACAAGTAAAGGGTATGGAGAACGCATTCTTAGAATCAATTATTGCTGAGCGGCGCCAAGCTCCCTTTACCTCTTTAGAAGACTTTATCTATCGCACTACAGTTAGCCGTGATGTAACAGAAAACCTCATCCTAGGTGGAGCCTTCGATCGATTTTCGAACAACCGCCGCCATCTACTGTGGTGTGTGCCTACCTATTACCAGAACAAGCAAGGCAGCCTTTTCCTCGAGTCACCAGTGCAGCCATCTGTGCCAGATTTTCCACCCTTAGAACGCTGGATTAGGGAGTATCAGGTTCTTTCACTCTCAGCAGAGCATCATATCATGGAGTTTTTCCGCTCTAAACTGCCAAAAACAGTCCTTACCAGCCAAGAAGTAACCGGTCGAAAGGAAGGCCGAGTACAGACCGCTGGGTTGGTAATCCGTCCGCATCGGCCTCCCACCCGCAGCGGAAAAACGGTGGTTTTTCTCACTCTCGAAGATGAGTTTGGGCTGATCGATGTCACTGTCTTTGAAAACATCTATAAACGCTATGCCGAGGTATTGTTCAACTATCCACTGTTGAAAATTACCGGTGAAATCTCTGAGCGTGACGAAAACCAAATTACCAGCATAGTAGCTCATAAAATTGCGCCTCTCATTCTCTAGAAGAAATCAGGCGAACTGACCGGCACAATTCTCTCTTCCTGTCCTGACTTATCATTGATGTAGACGAGATAATAATCCTCGCCGAGCTTAACGCCCAAGCGGTGTGTCAAAACCTCTTCATCCAACTCATTCGGAACCAGGGCTAATTTGTGATCTAAGACCACAGCCTGCGGGTTAATGAGCTCTTCGAGCTTCTTCGGTTCCAACGCAACTTGGGGAGGAGCATTCTCTGTGCCCTGCTCCTCCGCAGCGGCCCGCCCTCTGGCTAAGTAATAAAGAACTCCTTGGAACCCTAAGATCTGCCCATCAGACGCACTTACCTGCACTTTGATCGGCTCCGCGTAGCGCAAAAGCCCACCCACTACAGGCACAAAGGTAAACGTGGCCCGGTTGTGCAGTACTTGGAGATCTGTTACATGGACCTCAGGAAAGCCCCGCTCTGCAAGAAACCGACGAGCGCTATCGGCCATTTGGTTTTCACTAAGATTGCTCTCACTAACGGTCTGGGAGCTGATCATCCAGAGAACCAAGCCCCCTTGTCGACTTACTTCCAAAGTAATCGTCTCCTGCCCCGCTCCTCGTCCTTCTACAGTGAAAGCGGGAATGTCACCTTCCCGCTCATTAACAACCTGAAACTCCCAGCCGTCCCGCCCGCTGAACTCCCTGGCCGTCTGTACCGCTTGTTCCTTACTAATTTCATCTCCAGAGATACTGCCCTTCGCTATGCGAGGAAGCCCTACTAGGTTTCCGTCCAGCTCGTCGAGACTGGCATTGATATTGCTGAGAGCAGTTGTAATTGACTCTGAGAAAGTCAGGGATGTGGTGAAGTAACGGCTCCAAGATACCCAGCTCGACTCCAGCTCCTTATCAGCCAGTAGGTTCTGCACCTCACCACTCAATTGGCTGATCTGTTCATAGAAAGCCTGCAGTGCTTCTGAAGAAAGGGAGCCTTGCCCATATGCATAAGACGAACGGTAGCATTCCCACATAATCTGCTCGATGCGCCCTAAATCCACTTCTCCCAAGGGCAGCTGTCCCAGGTTGGCTTGAGCGGCTTCGATACTGCTCCGCATATTCGCAGCCATCACCGCGGTCTGCTCGGGCGCCGATACCAAACGCGCTTTACCCAACTCCTGTGCCAGAGCAGTCAAGTGTACGGCGAACTCTCGCAATGCCCTCCTGTAACCAGCCTCCATCTGTTGTTGATAGGCTTTCTGCAGGTAGAATTGCCCCAAAGCAAACCCCAGAACAAGCAGGCTCAATGCGAATACTATTCGTGTGAAGCTGCGGCCGAGCCAGCGTTTCACCCTATCACCCCTAAGTGGAAAAAACATGTTTTCCTATAGTTTTCACAACTGGGCGGCTTCTAATCCAAGCACTGGAAGTCTTCGCCGGATTGTAGAAATAGATTGCACCCCCAGTGGGATCAAATCCATTGAGGGCGTCGTGGGCTGCCCGGATGGCCTCTTCACTGGCTGGCTGATTAATCTGCCCGTTAGCCACTACTTGAAAAGCAAGGGGCTCGTACACCACTCCTGAAATAGTATTAGGAAACTCCGGATGAAGAACTCTGTTGATTATCACTGCGGCAACCGCAACCTGCCCCTCATATGGTTCACCTCTTGCCTCCGCATGAACGACACGAGCCAGGAGGTCTAGTTCTGTTTCGTTGAGAGACAACCGCCAGGACTTGGCACTCTTTAGTTCTCCCTTTTCTTCGGCTAACTTCTGCGGTTTCTGGGAAATGCGCCACAAGCTCAAGGCAGCAGCTCCGCAGACAACCAGTACTAGGACTATTAGGGGAAGATATTTCCGCCAAGCTCCCATAGTACCACCCTTATCCTAAATTCTGATGCAGGAAAACGCTCTCCCATAAGAGAACTTAGTTTGGTATTTGAATTACTTTAGGAGGCCCTACTAATGAATCTATCGAGCATCGCCATCAGACGGCCTGTAGCCGTCACTGTAGTCGTTATCATCGCACTGATTTTCGGTGTAGTTTCACTTCAGCGAATTGGGATTGACCTGCTGCCCAACATGAGCCTACCGTATGCGGTAGTTGTGACTACATATCCGGGGGCATCCACAGACGTTATCGAGCAGGATATAACCATTCCCCTCGAAGCCTCCCTGGCGGGAGTCAGCGGAGTCAGGCGGCAGGATTCATACAGCATGGAGAATATCTCTGCCATCATGCTCCAGTTTGACTGGGGTACCGACATGCTGACTGCTCTGGATAATATTCGGAACAACCTTGCACAAGCGGCCATGAGTCTGCCGTCAGAAGCTTCGAGCCCCGTTGTTGCCCGTATAGACCCTAACGACCTCCCTCTCATGATGATTGCGGTCAGTGCCGAAGGTGTCAGCGATCTAGAGCTTTCCAATGAACTGGCTCGCCTAAAGCCCGAGCTGGAACAACTGCAGGGTGTAGCTTCAGTCAGTCTGTTAGGAACCACTTCTGAAGAGATCCGAGTCCTATATGATGCGGAACTCCTGCATGAGCAGGGTTTGTCGCCAGCGATTCTACAGCAGCTGATCACCTACCAGAACATTGTTGTACCCAGCGGTGTTGTCACAGAAGGAGATATGCGGTACTCCACCCGTACCGGGCGGCGCATCAATGGGCTGGATGAGTTGAAAGACCTGATTATCGGCTTTAAGCAGGCTGAAGGCATGTTTGGGCTGGCAGGACTCATGCCCTCACTAACATACCTGTCGGACATAGCCGACATCCATATTGCAGAGACAAAGCCCGAGGGAGTTACCCGCTTCAACGGCGAAGATACGATCATTATTAAGGTGATGCGTCAGAGCGGCGCTAATACGGTGCGTGTGGCAAACGCAGTCAAGGCAACTCTCCAGAAGATTGAACAAGCCAATCCGCACCTCAATTTCACAGTGGTGAGTGACCAATCAGCCTTTATTACAAGCTCGATCTCGAACCTCATGTCCAGTATCATACTGGGAGGTATCCTCGCTGTCGCAGTGTTGTGGTTCTTCCTGCGCCACTTAGGAAGCATGGCGGTAATCGGCTTGTCGATTCCCATTTCAATTATTGCCAGCTTCGTCTTGGTTTATTTGTCTGACCTATCCCTCAATCTGATGACACTAGGGGGGCTCGCTCTAGGAGTAGGTATGCTGGTAGACTCATCAATTGTTGTCTTGGAGAACATCTTTAGGTACCGTTCACTGGGACTAAGTACTCTAGAGGCAGCCGAAAAAGGAAGCTCCGAAGTGGCTGCCGCTATCTTCGCCTCTACAGCTACCACCGTTGCCGTATTCTTGCCTGTTATTTTCTTGGACAGCTTAGCAGGGCAATTCTTGAAAGAGCTGGGCCTGACAGTCACGTATTCTCTGGTAGCGTCATTGGCTGTAGCTATTACCCTGGTCCCAATGCTGGCCTCTCGGTTCTTACGGAAAACGCCAACTGCGGCTGGGAGAACACAAGCACAATCTAGAATGCAGAAGTACTACGTGCGCATGCTTGAGTTCTGCATGTCCCATCGAGCTGTGATACTGGCCGCAGTCGGAGCAGCAGTTGTTTTGGCCCTGCTGATCTTCCCGCAGATCGGCGAAGAGTTTCTGCCCAGCTTTGACGAGGGATTCCTCAGCCTAACCGTCACATTACCCGGCGGAAACACGATTGATAAAGTCAAAGAAGCGGTTAAAGACCTTGAAGAGAAAATCATGGCCATTCCAGGTGTTGCTGGTGTTGCTAGTCAAGCCGGAGATCAAGGCGACAATGACATCCTCAGTTTGGTTACGGGAACATCTAACAACACGGTCACCATGTCTGTACCTCTCGAACCGCTTGAAACGCGTAAGAGGTCCAGTGCAGAGATTGCCGATGATGTACGGAGAGTACTCCAAGACGCAGGTGTCATCAGGTCAATTGTCGTTGACTCCTCGCTCTTTGGTACATCAGCTTCGAGCATCCTCTCGCCTCGGCTTGTGATTGAGCTGCGGGGTGAAGACCGAGCTGTGTTGAGCCAGATTGGAGATCAAATTAAAGCCGAACTGCACAAGATTCCTGGCCTATTTGAGATCGACGACAGCTGGAGTCAAGCCAGTACCGGGATTTACCTGGAAGTTGACACCGCTCGGAGTGTCTTAGGCGGATTCACTGCTGGTCAAGTAGGGTTGGGTGTCCACTACGCTACCTCCGGGCTTAAGGCGACAGATATTATCGTTGATGGGCGGACACTGCCCGTTATGCTCAGGCCTCAGCAGACCTTCGAATCCATAGAAGACCTGCTGGACGCAAAGGTTTCATCGCCTGTCTCTTTGGCCGGCTTTGGTGAACATCCAATAATCCTAGGAGAAGTAGTGGATGCGAAAATTGAAGATATTCCACCCACTGTCCAGCGTACAGATCGCCTGTATACATTGAACGTAAGTGCAAACATTGGCGAGCACGACTTGTCCTGGGCAAAAGCCCACGCTCAGCGGATTATGGATAATCTTGATCTGCCCCCTGGATACCATGCACGCCTAAGTGGTATGCAGCAGATGATTGACGAGTCAATGGGCGAGCTGTACTTCGCAGTGGGTCTTGCCATCGTGCTGGTGTTCTTGGTCATGGCTGCTCAGTTCGAATCTTTTGTCCAGCCACTTATTGTCATTGTGGCTATTCCACTAGGGCTGCTTGGTTCTATCATTGCACTCTGGGTGACAGGCAATAACCTGGGTATCATCTCCATGATCGGGATGATCGCTCTGGTTGGAATTGTCGTCAATAACGCCATCGTACTGGTTGACTTCATCAACCAGAGAAGGCGCGAGGGTGAACGAGTTGCTGAGGCTATTAAAGATGCCTGTGTGGTACGTCTGCGCCCGATTCTGATGACTACTATCACCACGATCCTGGGCTTGGTACCTCTTGCCTTTGGCTGGGGCGAAGGTGCTGAGTTCCAGCGCTCGCTGGCTGTCACAGTAATCGGCGGACTGACCAGTTCAACCATTCTCACTCTGTTTGTTATCCCAGTTGTCTATTCGTTAGTCCAGCGAGATAAATAATAAACGCCCGGCTCTATGCCGGGCGTTCGTATACGCACCTGCCGCCAACGTAAGTGGCGACAATTTTTGTCTCTTTCAGTATTTCCGGGTCATTCTCGCCTAGAATGTCCTTAGTCAAGACAACGAAATCAGCCTTCATGCCTGGGCTCAATGTGCCTCGGTATGCCTCCTCCCCGGCAGCGTATGCTCCGCCGCAAGTGAAAGCCCGCAGAGCATCCCACATAGAGATCCTCTGTTCTCCATACCAGGGATCGGTGTGTGGTTCATTCCAACGCTTCCTGGCAACAGCGCTGTACAACCCTACCAAGACATTGGCGTCTTCGACTGGCGTATCACTACCAAATGCTAGAGTAGCACCATGCTTCAATAGGCTCTGGAAAGCATAAGCCGTCTTAGAACGCTCACCCCAGAGTCTATCTGCCATATATCGATCCTGCGGGCAGTGAGTGGGCTGCATCGAGGCCACCACTCCTAACCGGGCCAATCTGGGCAGATCGTCTTCCGCAATTAGCTGCACGTGTTCAATACGATTCCGTAGGTCACGGCGCCCATGTGTCTCCAAAGCATCTAGTACTGCCCGATTTGCCGCATCGCCAATGGCGTGGATAAGCACCGGTAGTCCTTGAGCATTGGCATCCCGGACTAAGGCATTCAGCTCTTCACTTGCTAACGTAGGCAGCCCACGACTGCCTGATCCTTCATAGGGTTCGAGAGTCCAGGCTGTCTGCGCTCCTAGGGATCCATCGGCAAAGGCCTTGATTCCACCGATGCGTAGGTACTCATCGCCAAAGCATGCTCTAATACCCAGCGCCACCGCTTCTGCAAGTTTGTCGTAAGGCAGCGCGGTCGTGATGCGCAGATCTAACCCAAAGCGCTGGCGATACTGCTGTAGCACAGACAGAGTCAGTCCATCACCAGGGTCCCCCATATCGTGAACTGCCACAATACCATAGCTATTTAAGAGCTTTACCGCATCGTTCACTGCCTTCAGGTAGAGCTCCCGCGCTGGCTTAGGGATTTGGCCTGTTACTAGCGGAATGGCATTTTCCATCAGAAGCCCAGTGGGGTTACCATGCTCGTCCCGTTCAATTAGGCCATTGAGCGGATCGGGAGTATCTCTCCCAATGCCACAAGCCTTCAGTACAGCACTGTTTACCCAGATTAGGTGGGCATCCTTAGAACGCAATACCACTGGGTTGTAGGGACAAATCTCATCAAGCCAGGCCTTATGTGGCTTCCCTTCAGGCCAATTGTTGTAGTTAAACCCCCAACCCTCGATCCAAGTACCGAGCTCTACCGTCTTAGCCCGTTCCCTTACCTTGTGCAAAGTCTCCGCCAGCGAGCAGCCCTGCAGATCTATGCGTTGGAGGTTGAGGCCCAACCAGAGCAGATGCACGTGAGCATCAGTAAGGCCTGGATACACAAAGCTGCCACCCAAGTCGATGTGCTTGGGGTTTTTCGCGATCATATCCAGACTTCTGCGGTCTCCCAATGCAACTACTCGGTCTGCGCGTACCAGCATTGCTGGGGCCCAATGATCCTTCTCCACTAAAGAATAGACCCGCGCATTATAATAAATCCTGTCCATTACGAAATGACTTCGTCCAGTAGGTCAGAATAACGCTCCTTAGGCTGAACACCCACTAGAGTTTCCACCGGGTTCCCATCTTGGAACAGCATGATGGTAGGAATACTCATAATGCTGTAACGGCCTACTACCTCTGTTACTTGGTCTACGTTAACTTTGGCGAACTTCACTTTGCCAGCATATTCCTCAGCCAACTCTTCAAAGACTGGGGCGATCATGCGGCAGGGGCCACACCAAACAGCCCAAAAATCGACTAAAACTGGCATATCGCTCTGCAGTACTTCCTGCTCGAAATTGCTGTCATCAAGCTCAATAATATGTGCCAATTCGAATCCCTCCTTGTAGTAAAGCAATTAAATTATAGCCTATGGTGGAAAGGGTTGTCAAAATCTATCTAGGAGTTCCTGTACCCTAGTAGAAACGACCAACGCCACATAACTAGCCGCCAAGAACAGCTGCACCTGAGTGATCGGCGCAGTTCCGATTAGCGCTGCCCCTAAGCAAACCAAGGCTCCGCAGGCAAATGCACCCAACCGATAGCCAACCTGCAGCCATGCACCTATACAAAGAGCAATACTCATGAGAAGCCACATCTGCCACCATTCCACCTTTTGCCACCCCCTATCGGTTGTAGGGTATGCGCATGTAGGCTTCAGTATGCGCAGATAATACCAATAGAGGAGGCAGTGATATGTGGAATTTCCTTCGGCGGCGATGGTACATCATTCTAGCGGTGCTGCTTCTTTTGACGATTATCCCTTCGGCAGTTTTGTTCAGCCGCAGCGTACGCATGGTACAAGACTATGCATCGAACCGTACTCTACAGGCGGCCCTAATTTACGATCGCAATGGTGAGCTGATTGATCGCCTGGGAGAACAAGGAGAAAAGGTCAGCTTAGAAGTGGTTCCACAGCATCTCAAGGACGCCATTGTTGCTGTGGAGGACGCCCGTTTTTACCAGCACAAGGGAATCGACATCATCGGAGTCTTCAGAGCGGCCTGGGCCAACCTGCGGTCTGGCAAGCGTTCACAGGGCGCCAGCACCATTACGATGCAGCTTGCGCGCAATATCTTTCTCTACCCCGATAAGACCTGGAGCAGAAAGATTCAGGAAGCCTTCCTAGCCCTCGCTCTAGAATCGCAGTATTCCAAAGACGAGATTCTCGAAATGTATCTCAATCAGGTGTATTTTGGCGAAGGTGCTTACGGCGTGGCAGCAGCAGCCCGAGTCTATTTCAATAAACCCGTATCAGAACTTGATCTTCCGCAAAGCGCCCTGATTGCTGGCCTTCCGCAATCTCCCAGCAATTATTCTCCCTATACCAATCTAGAGCGAGCCCGTGAGCGGCGCAATGTGGTGTTGGACCGGATGGCCGCTACCGGTAGACTCAGTTCAGCCGAAGCAGAGACTGCCAAACAAGCTCGCATTGCGGTGCAGCGCCGCACAGGGGGTAGGGCTCGCTACTTCATCGACTGGATCACCAACGTCCTCATCGCAGAGCTTGGGGAAACGGCCGTTTTCCAGGGTGGGCTGAAGGTGCATACCACACTAGACTTGGGCTATCAGGAAGCCGCAGAAGCGGTATTCGGTGCCCAGAATAATCAAGGGGCGTTAGTAGCCATTGACCCTGAAACAGGTGGGATCTTGGCCATGGGGGGCGGCCGTGACTACAGACAGAGTCAATTCAACCGAGCAACACAGGCGAGGCGGCAGCCTGGGTCAGCTATGAAACCCATCATCTATGCAGCTGCCCTGAAGCAAGGATGGCAGGTCAATACTTTGGTCGATGATACACGCCGCAGTTTCTCTGGCTACGAGCCGCGCAACTACAACGACCAATATTGGGGGCGGCTGACCATGAAGCACGCGATTGCTATGTCCCTGAATTCTGCGGCAGTCTGGACTTTGAATGAAATTGGGGTCGATACAGCCTTTAGATTCGCACGTGATGTGGGATTAAACCTCCCTGAAGATGACAAGCACCTGGCCATGGCCTTAGGCGGCCTCACGAATGGTATTTCACCGCTTGCCCTCGCTGGCGCGTACTCTATCTTCCCCAGCGGTGGGGTCTACCGGGCACCGCATGCCATTGTGCGCGTGATCGACAGCAGTGGTGAAGAAGTATTGCGTTGGAAAGACAGCGGCAAACGTGTGCTCAGTGAAGAAGAAGCATATCTCATGACTGACATGCTCAGGGCTGTCATGGAATATGGCACCGGACGCTCTATCGAAGCAGCTGTGCCTGCCGCGGGGAAGACTGGGACTACTAATGACAATGTTGACTTGTGGTTTGCTGGCTATACCCCCGAAATTGTCTGTGTCGTCTATGTGGGAAACGATGACCGAGAACCGATCGAGGGTACCAGCGCTCAAGTCGCCGGCACTATCTGGTGGGACTTCCTTTCGCAGGTGCTGGACGAAGAAGAAGCTCCAGATTTTCCGGTCCCTGCGGATGTGGATACTGGGATCATGATCGAAATTTTCACCGGGCTCTTAGCGACAGAACGATGTGAGCATGTGGAGTACGACGCTTTTGTAAAGGGAACTGCTCCCACAACTTATGCACCATGCGCCTTCCCTCCTCCACCGGAACCAGAACCAGAACCAGAACCTGAGCCGCCCGCCGAGGAGGAGCCAGCTCCCGAACCAGAGCCAGAACCAGAACCAGAACCAGAACCGGAACCCGAACCTGAACCCGAGCCTGAACAGCCTGTAGAAGAACCTCCTATTGAACCAGAACCTGAGTCACCCCCTGATCAGGGGGTGACTCCGCCTTCAGAAGAACCGCAGCCTGAACCTGAACCGCAACAGCCGATCCTACCTGAGGAGCATGCAGTATCCGAAGAACCTCTCGAACCTGTGCCTCCTGTTGAGCAGAACGAGCCAACACCAGAAACTCCATCCGAATAAAGCAAAAACCCGGGAAATTCCCGGGTTGCTTGTCTGTAAATCCAGATTAACGCTTGGAGAACTGAGGCGCCTTACGGGCCTTCTTCAAGCCGTATTTCTTCCGCTCCTTCATGCGAGGATCGCGAGTTAAGAAACCAGCCTTCTTCAAGGTACCGCGCAGGTCACCATCGACGGTCAACAGAGCGCGAGCAATACCGTGACGAATCGCGCCTGCTTGTCCAGTGGTTCCTCCACCGCGCACATTGACGATCACGTCATACTTACCTTCTGTTTCGGTGAGAACTAGAGGTTGGCGGACGAGGGTGCGCAGAACCTCTCTATCGAAGTACTCGTCGATACTTCTCTTGTTGATTACGATGTTACCATTACCAGGGAGAAGACGTACACGAGCAACTGCCTTCTTACGCCGGCCTGTGCCGTAATGCGCTTCTTTCTTTGGAATTACGTCCATCTAGTCTCCCTCCCTTCACATTGGGATTTATCACGCAATTAATATTTGAGTTCATAAGTTACAGGCTGCTGTGCCTCGTGCGGATGTTGGTCGCCAGCGTAGATCTTGAGTTTCTTGATCATCTTGCGGCCCAGCCGATTGTGAGGGAGCATACCCCACACGGCGGTTTTGATCACCCGCTCAGGATGACGCTGCAGCAGATCACCAGCGGTGATTTCCTTGATTCCACCAGGATAGCCGCTGTGCCGGTAGTATTTCTTATCCTGAAGCTTCTTACCAGTCAAGCGAATCTTGTCCGCATTGATGATAATAACATGGTCACCTGCGTCAACATGTGGTGTGTAGGTTGGTTTGTGCTTACCCTTCAGGATGGCGGCAACCTGAGAGGCTAACCGGCCCAATGTTTTGTCCTTGGCATCGATTAGGTACCACGTACGGGTAACTTCACTCGGTTTTGCCATATAGGTTTTCACTTGGGATTCCCCCCTTTGCTTCAACAAGTTCGTCTAGTAAACCAGATTAGGAAACGAACGGGGCAATCGTATCCTTCTCAGGCTGAAAAAAGCAAAATCGCCAACTATCATTTTACAGCACCCACGGGTGCGTGTCAAGCATAATCCACCGTCTCCAGAACCAGTCCAACTGGCGGTGCGGTCGGCCCGGCAAGGGCTCGGTTACGGTTCTCCAGCACCTCGAGGACTGATTCTACTGTACGCCTCTTCTGCCCTACTTCAATTAGGGTTCCCACGATGTTGCGAACCATATTGTACAAGAAACCATCAGCTGTAAATCGGATAGTTTTCACTCGCTGTGCTGTATCAATCTCAATGGCATACATGGTTCGCACAGTCGTTTTTACACTGCTGCCGGTAGCTGCATAACCTTGAAAATCGTGTCTACCGATAAGCTGCTGAGCAGCGTCTCTCATCAGATCCCAGTCTAGTGGTTCCCTAACCCAGTGAGCAAACCTTCTGAGGAACACATCTGCCACAGGCCCGTGGAACACCTGATAGCGGTATGTCTTTCGCACAGCACTGTAACGGGCGTGGAAATCGGGAGGCACATATTGGGCCTCTAGCACCCGAATGCTGAACGGCAGCAGGCTGTTAACCGCAATTGGCAGCCGGTCGATGGGTACAGTGAGGGCATCTGTTTTGAAACTGACCACTTGACCCTCGGCATGTACGCCCGCATCTGTCCTTCCTGCTCCAATAATCCGAATAGGTTCTTTCGCTAGAACAGCCAAAGCTCGCTCAAGTTCCCCTTGAATAGTGTACTGCCCAGGCTGCACCTGAAATCCGGCAAAGTCTGTCCCATCATACTGCACCGTGAGGCGGTAATTCAGCACTACCATCCCACCTTCTAAAAGAGCACACTGATCACAACCACAAATCCGAAGGAAATGATCAGCGCAAATACATCTGCTCTCCTAAAGTGGAGTTCTTTAAACTTAGTACGCCCTTCGCCTCCGCGATAACCCCTGGCTTCCATAGCTACTGCTAAGTCATCGGCACGCCTGAAAGCATTGACAAACAATGGTACCAACAGAGGAATCAAGCTTTTCGCTCTCTGAACTAAGTTACCACTCTGGAAATCTGCACCTCGGGCCATCTGCGCCTTCATGATTTTCTCGGCTTCCTCCAAGAGGGTAGGAATAAAACGCAGGGCGATAGTCATCATCATGGCAAGTTCATGAGCGGGAACGCCAATCCGCTTGCCAGGCGAGAGCAGACTCTCTATACCATCAGTCAAATTGATGGGCGAAGTGGTCAGGGTCAAAAGCGAGGTTCCCATAACCAAGAGGGCAAGCCGCACACCCATCAAGACACCACGGTTTAAGCCCTGCCAGGTTATCCTGTTGAGAAACCGGACATTGAAAATCGGATCTCCCTCGGTCATGAAGAGATGCAGTGACACAGTTAAGAGCAAAATTACAAACAGTGGGCGCAGTCCTCTAAGTACGACTTTGATCGGAATCTCAGACAGATAGATAACGGCAAAAATAGCCAAACCTGCCAAAAGATAACCCCATACAGAATCGACTAAGAAGAGCATTGCGATCAGAAGCACGGCACCGAGAATCTTGGTACGGGGATCGAGCCTATGGATTACCGAATTGCCGGGGATGTACTGGCCGATAGTAATGTTCTTAAACAGTGCCATGGCGTCTCAGCTCCAATACGCGAAGTAATTCGGCCTCAGCTTCTTCCAGAGTCAACACGTCCGTCTGAACAGGCAGTCCGCGGCTCCGCAGCTCGTGCATTACCTCGGTTACCTGTGGGACACCTAACCCCATCTCTCGCAGACGGTCAACCTGTGAAAACACTTCCTTCGGAGTACCATCCAGTACAACTCCCCCGTGCTCCATCACGATCAAACGGGTACACAGACGGGCTACGTCTTCCATGCTGTGGCTCACTAAAATTACAGTAGTTCCTCTACGCCTGTGTAGGTCGTGAATCTTGCCGAGAATCTCGGCAGAACCCTCAGGGTCAAGGCCCGCGGTGGGTTCATCGAGAATCAAGACAGCTGGGCGCATCGCCAACACGCCCGCAATAGCCACGCGACGCTTCTGTCCGCCAGAAAGCTCAAAAGGCGAGTGATCCTTTAAGGCCTCGTAACTAAGCCCCACCCATTCAAGGGCTTCCTTTACCCGCTGAGCAACCTCTTCTTCATCAATCCCGGCATTGCGCGGGCCAAAGGCCACATCTTCATATACCGTTTCGCCGAATAATTGGTGCTCTGGATACTGAAATACCATGCCAACCTTCTGCCTCACAGCCCGCAGACTGGTTTCTTTATGTGTCAGGTCTACTCCGTCAACGTAGACCTTACCCTCGGTGGGCATTAACAGTCCGTTGAAATGCTGAATTAGAGTGGATTTGCCTGAACCTGTGTGACCTATCAATCCAATGAACTCACCGTCTTCGATAGTCAGGCTCACGTCGCGGAGCGCCACTCTTGCCATGGGTGTGCCTTCGTTATAGATATGGGATAGGTTTTCGACTCTTATTGACATAGGTGCATCACCAACTCGTCTACTTTCGTTATCCCTTCAGGTAAAGAACACCCATGCCGCTTCAAACGATGGGCCAGATCAGTAACCTGCGGAACATCAAGGTGGAGACGGCGCAGTAGATCAATCTGCGAAAACACTTCTTTAGGTGTGCCTTGGAGGGCAATCTTACCACCGGCCATGATCACTACTCGATCGGCATCGATTACTTCGTCCATGTGGTGGGTGATATGGACTATGGTGATGTTTTCGGTCTTGTTTAGATGATGTATTGTCTCCATGACCTCTCGCCTGCCCACCGGATCCAGCATCGCGGTTGGTTCGTCTAAAACGATGCATTGGGGCCGCATACTGATCATCCCTGCAATAGCGACCCGCTGCTTTTGGCCTCCCGACAGCTGGTGAGGTGAATGCAGACGGTACTCTTCCATACCTACTGCTCGCAGTGCTTCATCCACCCTAAGCTGGATTTCTTTCGATGGGATGCCGAGGTTTTCCGGGCCGAAGGCCACGTCTTCTTCCACAGTCGTTGCTACCAATTGGTTGTCTGGGTTTTGAAAAACCATACCAATCTGCTGCCTGATCTCCCAGACCCTAGTTTCATCACTGGTATCTAGTCCATTGACATAAACTTTTCCTGCGGAGGGAATCAGCAGAGCATTGCAGTGCTTAGCAAGAGTTGATTTACCCGAACCATTGTGCCCTAGAACAGCCACAAACTCTCCCGGATATATTTCTAAAGTGATATCCTGCAATGCAGCCCATTCCCGTTCTGTACCGGCGTTATACTTAAAGTGGACCTCCTCAAATCGAATCAGCGGCTCGGCCACAAAAACACCTCCACTCCCCAAAGCTCACACTTTCTGCCGAAAACAGAGAACGCAGAGGGATCAACCTCTGCGACCTCACCGGCAGCTATCTATTACACCCACTCGATAACCGCCATGGGTGCTGCATCGCCGCGACGGAATCCGGTCTTTACAATCGTTGTATAACCGCCATTCCGTTCTGCGTACTTCGGAGCAATTTCATCAAACAACTTCTGAACAGCCTTGGGGTCGAGCAGATAGGCGGCAGCTTGCCTGCGGGCATGCAGGTCACCGCGCTTACCAAGGGTTACCATCTTGTCGATCAGCGGTTTGATGGTCTTAGCTTTTGGCTCAGTGGTCTCGATTCTGCCATTCAGAATAAAAGATGTCACTTGATTTCGCAGCAGCATTTTTCTATGACCAGATCTTCTTCCCAGTCTTCTGAGTTTCACCTTCACTCACCTACCTCATTCATCAGATTTCCGTAAGGAGAGCCCCAATTCCGCAAGTTTCTCTTTGACTTCTGCGAGTGATTTCTTACCGAGGTTACGCACCTTCATCATGTCCTCTTCAGTCCGCCTGGTCAGCTCTGCCAATGTATTAATTCCAGCACGCTTGAGGCAGTTGTAAGAACGCACGGATAGGTCGAGCTCCTCTACTGTCATCTCTAATAGGCGGTCAATAGATTCTTCTTCTTTTTCCACCATAATCTCAACATCGCTCACACTCTCGGTGAGGTCGGTGAACAGTTTCAGGTGCTCCATCATAATTTTCGCTGCAAGACTCACCGCTTCATCCGGGGCAATGGTTTTGTCAGTCCAGACCTCAAGAACGAGGCGGTCGAAGTCTGTAATCTGTCCTACCCGGGTATCTTCAACAGAATAGTTGACCTTCTTTACAGGAGTAAAGATGGAGTCGACAGGAATAAGGCCAATAGGATGATCTGGCTGTTTGTTTCGCTCAGCACTCACGTATCCACGGCCCTTAGCCACTGTGATTTCCATCTCCAGCTTGGCGCCTTCTTCAAGCGTGGCAATGTGCAGTTCTGGATTGAGAATCTCCACACTGGGATCCACGGTGATATCGCCAGCTAAGAACTTCCCGGGTTTATCAGCGACAACATGGATTGTAACCGGCTCATCTACATGCAGCTTGACCAGGAGTTTCTTGAGATTGAGGACTATATCAACGGTGTCTTCCACCACTCCAGGAACAGTCGAGAATTCATGGAGAATGCCATCGATGCGAACGGATGTCACAGCAGTTCCAGGCAGCGACGAAAGCAGTATACGACGCAGGCTGTTGCCAAGCGTAATACCATAGCCTCGCTCAAGTGGTTCTACCACAAACTTGCCATAGTCCTCTGTTAACTCTACCTGCTCGATCTTTGGCTTTTCAATTTCGATCATAGCTCTGGTACACCCTCCTTCTTAAGCAGGCTGTGTGGGAAGAACCCACACTGGGCCACAACGTCTGTCAGCAAGCCTGATCAGACTCTCCGCCGTTTTGGTGGGCGGCATCCGTTATAAGGAATTGGTGTCACGTCTTTGATCGTGGTAACTTCCATACCCGCTGCCTGCAGAGAACGGATGGCGGCCTCCCGGCCTGCGCCAGGGCCTTTTACATAGACGCTAACTTCACGCATGCCGTGTTCCATAGCGGCGCGTGCAGCAGCTTCAGCTGCCATACCAGCAGCGAATGGGGTACCTTTTCTGGAACCTTTAAAGCCCATGTTACCGGCGCTGGACCAGGCAACTACATTCCCCTGCATGTCACTGATGGTTACAATTGTATTGTTAAAGGTAGAACGGATATGCGCAATGCCAGTTGGGATATTCTTGCGTTCCCTCCGGCGTGGGCGCTGTCCTCTACGTTGTCTAGCCATTTAATATCCTCCTTTCAGTCAGCCTATCTCTTCTTGCCGGCGACGCGTTTGGGACCTTTGCGAGTTCTTGCATTGGTCTTTGTACGCTGACCCCGTACAGGAAGGCCGCGGCGGTGACGGAGACCACGGTAGCAACCGATATCCCGCAGCCGCTTGATGTTCATGTTTACTTCACGCCGAAGGTCGCCCTCGACAACTAATTGCTTCTCGATGATATCGCGAAGGCGGTTGGCCTCATCTTCGGTGAGGTCACGCACCCGTGTATCTGGGTTGATTCCGCAGATATCAACAATTTTCTCAGCCGTGCTCCGGCCAATACCATAGATATAGGTCAAGCCGATCACGATGCGCTTATCGCGCGGCAAATCTACACCTGCTATACGTGCCATCTAAATGGACACCCCCTTATCTCAACTAGCCTTGTTTTTGTTTGTGTCTGGGATTTTCGCAGATTACCATAACACGCCCTTTGCGGCGGATAATCTTGCACTTTTCACAAATCGGCTTTACAGAAGGTCTGACCTTCATTGTTTTGTCCCCCTTTAGCCGCTGCTATTTTTTACGATACGTAATTCGTCCGCGAGTCAGATCGTACGGAGATAGTTCCACCGTAACTCTGTCACCGGGGAGAATTCGAATAAAGTGCATACGCATCTTACCTGAAATATGGGCCAGAACCTTGTGCCCATTCTCTAACTCTACACGGAACATTGCGTTTGGAAGCGGTTCTATGACTGTACCTTCAACTTCAATAGCATCATCTTTCGCCATAGACAGTTGAACCCTCCTCTCCTTGTTTTTCCGCTGCAGAATGGCTCTCTATGAAACGCCGGATCTTGCCATTGGACAATGAATCTTCCGACAGACTTGCCCGATGGGCAATGAGATGCTTTACATTCTTCCGCTTTGGGCGGCTGACTTTGCGAATCTCTCCATCAGCCACGAGTACAAATCCTGGTTCACTGAACCCGATCACGACGTACTTTCTTCCAGCATCCCTTCCGGCTCTAGAAGTAACCAACTGCCCTAGATTTAAGAGTTCCATTCAATCACTCCTGCAGACTTGTGAGAACCTGCGGGCCATCATCGGTGATGGCAACGGTGTGTTCAAAGTGCACTGACCAGCTGCCATCCCTTGTTACGGCAGTCCAGTTATCCTCAAGTACCTCAACTTCATAGCCACCCGCATTGATCATGGGTTCGATAGCCAAGGTCATTCCCGCCTTGAGCCGCGGCCCCCGTCCCGGAGGCCCGAAGTTTGGCACTGGTGGATCTTCATGCATCTTCCGCCCAATACCGTGCCCGACAAAATCCCTCACAACAGAAAACCCGAAACTCTCAGCATATTGTTGGACAGCATAGGAAATATCAGAGAGGCGGTTGCCAACCACTGCTTGGGCGATGCCGCTATAGAGAGCCTCTTCCCCTACCTTCAGCAGGGTCTTGACCTCTTCGGACACTTCACCCACAGGATAGGTCCAAGCACTGTCACCACAAAATCCATCCACAAATGCTCCGATATCAACACCAATGATTGAACCTTCCTCTAAAACCACATCTGAGCTTGGAATACCGTGCACAACCACCTCGTTGACCGAGGCACAAATAGTGGCAGGGTAGCCGTGGTACCCCTTGAAGGCGGGAATAGCGTTCTCTTTGCGGAGGAATTCCTCAACAGCTTGGTCGATTTGGAGAGTCGTTACCCCCGGACGAACCATTTCCCGCACCAGTTCGTGGGCCCGGGCCACGACCAAACCTGCCCTGCGCATTGCCAGCAGCTCATCAGAGGATTTCAGTATGATCACAGAACACCACCCGCTGATGCCCCATCGCCTTCATCGGCGAAATGAGCAATCAAGCGGTCCACTTCGGCAAAAACGTCACTTATCAGTGCCTCTCCATTTACACTGTAAAGCCTGCCGCTCTGGGCATAAAAGTGAACCACGGGATGTGTCTGTATCATGTGAACCTCCAGACGCTTGCGTGCCGTTTCTACAGTATCGTCTTGACGCTGTACCAATTTGCCACCGCATTTGTCACACACACCATCGCCTTTTGCGGGGTAGTGTGTGAGATGGTAGACAGCTCCACATTGACTGCAGACACGCCGCTTAGAAATTCTCCGAATGGCTTCCTCTGGGGTAATGCGGATGTCTAACGCGATCTGCACCTCAGAGCCAATTTTGGCCAGCTGCTGGTCAAGAAAGATGGCCTGCCGCACAGTTCTAGGAAAACCATCAAGAATCCAACCGTCGGCACAATCAGGTTCAACGAGTCGTTCATGCAGGATCTCAATGGCCAGTTCATCAGGTATAAGGTTTCCCTTACTGATGTACTTATTTGCCTCCCGCCCCAAGGGCGAATCAGACGCCACTGCTCCTCGAATCAAGCTCCCTGTCGAAATGTGCGGGATACCGTACTTCTCCGAAATATGCTTCCCTTGAGTACCCTTTCCCGCACCTGGCAGGCCTAACAACACCAACCGCATCTTTAAACTGCCCCCTTCTATTTCAGGAACCCTTCGTAGTGCCGCAGCAGGAGATGGGCTTCAATTTGCTGCATTGTCTCAAGCGCAACGCCCACCATAATCAGAATCCCTGTTCCTCCGAAATAGAGAAGGTTAGTGGGTACCCGTGTAATGGCCGCCACCAAGAACGGAAGCACTGCAATGATGGCCAAGAAAATGGCACCCGGCAGTGTGATGCGAGTCAGGACACGATCCAAGTACTCGGCCGTCGGTCTGCCTGGACGAAGTCCTGGTATATAACCACCGTTCTTCTTCATGTTGTTGGCAACCTCAACTGGGTTAAAGGTCACCGCTGTATAGAAGTAAGTGAAGAAAATGACCAGTATCACAAAAACCAAGTTGTACCCGAAAGAACCGTACTCAAACCATTTGTTGATGAAACTCAACGCTGGTACAAACTGAGTCAGCGTCAATGGGAACGTCAGGACCGATGATGCGAAAATTACAGGGATAACACCGGCTTGGTTTACCTTCAGCGGAATGTGAGTTGATTGTCCACCATAGACCCTGCGGCCTACTACCCGCTTAGCATACTGCACAGGAATCCGGCGCTGCCCCTGTACGACTAAGACAACTGCGGCAATGACTACTACAGATAGGACGAGGTACAAAATCAAGCTGAAAACGCTGACTGCGCCAAGCCTGGCCGCCTGGATGGAATTAATTACATTACCAGGCATTTCCGAAACGATACCCATGAAAATCAGGAGGGAAACACCGTTTCCGATACCCTTCTCTGTAATCTTCTCACCCAACCACATCAGCAGCATGGTTCCCGCCACAAGGGTAAGCATGATCAATGCCAGGCCAAAGAAACCTGGTACCTGCGTCACGCCCCAAGAGCGGGCCATCATGGTTGTCGCAAATGCCTGGATGAAAGCGAGCAATACAGTAGCATATCGGGTGTACTGCTCGATCACCTTACGGCCTTCCGGGCCTTCCTTCGACAGTTCTTCCAACTTAGGAATAACAATGGTCAAAAGGTTAAGCACGATTGAGGCCGTAATGTATGGACTTACACCCAAAGCAAATATGGTAAATCTTGCTAAAGCACCACCTGTAAACAGGTTCAGAAAACCGAAAATGTTTCCACCATCAATGCCAAGCTGCTCGGCTAACGCTGCCGCATTCACGCCTGGGACAGGAACGAATGACCCAACCCGGAAGATGGCTAGCATGGCTGCTGTGTAGATGATCTTCCGACGAAGGTCAGGAATGCGCATAGCGTTTCTTAACGCGTCCAGCAACTAGATCACCTCTACTTTGCCGCCAGCCTCTTCGATCTTGGCTGTCGCCGATTTTGTAAACTTATGAGCTTGCACTGTCAGTGCATGGTTGAGCTCACCGTCTCCTAAAATCTTGATGCCGTCCTTGATCTTCTTGACAAGCCCCGCCTCTTTCAGCAGTTGGGGAGTGACAACAGTTCCCGGTTCAAAGCAGTTGAGTTCGCCAACATTGACTTCCGCATACTGCAGTTGGAAGATGTTGGTGAAGCCCCGCTTAGGCAGACGCCGTACCAGTGGGGTTTGACCACCTTCGAAGTAAGGAGCTTTTCCACCACCAGAACGGGAATGCTGCCCCTTTTGTCCGCGACCAGAAGTCTTGCCGAGTCCCGAACCGATACCGCGGCCTACCCGTTTACGTGAAGAACGACTGTTTTCAGCAGGCTGAAGTTCGTGAATCCGCACAGTCTCACCCCCTCAATTATTCTTCTATTTCTTCAACTTCGACAAGATGACGTACCTTGTTCACCATACCCCTGATGGCGGGGGTGTCGTCATGGATAACTTCGCCGCCGAGCTTTGTAAAGCCGAGAGCGGCAATAGTATCCTTTTGATCTTGTGCATAGCCGATTGCACTCTTCTTGTATTTAATCCTTAATTTTGCCACAACGTTCGCCCCCTAACCCAAGATCTCTCCAGGAGTTTTTCCACGCAGGCGGGCCACTTCCTCAACAGTTCTCAGCTTCTGGATGCCCATGAGGGTTGCACGCACAACGTTAATCGGATTAGAAGAACCAAGGGACTTGGTCAGGATATCCTTTACCCCTGCTACCTCCAAAACCGCGCGGACCGGACCACCGGCAATAACTCCTGTACCTTCTGAGGCTGGCTTCAGCATGACCTGGGCTCCAGCGAACTTCTCGGTAACTTCGTGCGGAATGGTAGTTCCAACGATGGGAATCTCGATCAGGTTCCGCTTAGCTTCGTCAGAAGCCTTCCGAATGGCTTCGGCAACTTCCTTAGCCTTACCCAAGCCAGCACCAACCCGGCCATTACCATCTCCTACTACTACAAGAGCACTGAAGGAACGGCTCCGGCCACCTTTTACTGTCTTCGATACAGGATTAACACTGACTAAGCGCTCTTCCAGTTCCAATCCACTAGCATCAATTCGTTTTGCCAAGCTTACTTCCCTCCCTTGCTCCTAAAATTCCAGGCCGCCCTCGCGTGCTCCCTCTGCAAGAGCTGCGATTCTGCCATGGTAGATATTTCCGCCCCGATCATAGACTACGCTAGTAATGCCTTTTTCTTTTGCTCTCTGAGCAATAATCAGCCCGACCTGTTTTGCAGCTTCTTTATTACCACCGCCGTTGGGCAGCAGAGCCTTCAGTTCAGGTTCTGTGGATGAAGCTGAAACCAGGGTGTGGCCGATTGAATCATCGATAATTTGAGCATGAATATGCTTCAAGCTGCGGTACACAGAAAGTCTTGGACGTTCAGGTGTTCCAATAAGCTTCTTGCGCAACCGCAGGTGGCGGCGTTTGCGTGCTGTTCGCCGATCAAATTTGGCCATCTATACTCACCATCCTTATAGCAAACTAAGAACCAGCTCGGCCAGCCTTACCAGCCTTCCGACGGATCCGTTCGCCTTCGTAACGGACACCCTTGCCGAGGTAAGGCTCAGGTCTGCGTAGATCTCGAATAATTGCAGCGGTCTGACCCACAAGCTCTTTGTCGATGCCTCTAACGGTAATTCTTGTGGGTGCCGGCACATCGATTTCGATTCCCGGCTCTGGAACTATCTCAACGGGATGTGAAAAGCCCAGGGACAATACGAGTTTGTCACCCTGCTTGGCAGCACGATATCCTACACCGTGGATCTCCAGGTTGCGGGAGAAACCTTGGGTTACGCCCTGAACCATGTTTGCGATCAAGGTACGGGTGAGGCCGTGCAGAGAGCGGTGTTCTTTCGACTCGCTGGGGCGCTTGACATGAATGAATCCGTCTTCTAACTCTATGATCATGTCAGGGTGAAGTTCTTTTGTGAGCTGTCCCTTTGGCCCTTTGACTTCGACGACGCTGCCGTTCAGCTTAACTTCAACTCCTGCTGGAATCGCAATTGGCATCTTGCCAATTCTGGACATTTATTTCCCCCCCTTACCAAACGTAGCAGATTACTTCGCCGCCTACGCCTTCTTGGCGGGCAGTCTTGTCTGTAATAACCCCTTTAGAAGTAGACAGAATTGCAATACCAAGGCCGCCTAATACACGGGGAACCTCGTCTTTATTGGCGTACACGCGCAGGCCTGGCTTGCTGATGCGCTTCAGACCTTGGATAACTTGGTCCTTTTGGGGTGTGTACTTGAGGTAAATCCGCAGAATGCCTTGTTTACCATCTTCTATAACCTTGTATTCCCGAATAAAACCTTCATCCTTGAGGATGCGGGCTATTTCAACCTTCAGTTTTGAGCTGGGAATATCCACCGATTCATGTTTGACGGAATTCGCATTCCGGATCCGAGTCAGCATATCGGCGATTGGATCAGTCATTACCATACTGGAAACCTCCCTTCGGATGAAACGTCTTTACCAGCTGGCCTTCTTCACTCCAGGAATTTGGCCTTCATTGGCTAACTTCCGGAAGCAGACACGGCACATCTGAAAGCGGCGCATATAGCCACGGGGGCGTCCGCAGATCCGGCAGCGATTAACCTGGCGTACTTCGAACTTAGGCGCACGCTGCGCTTGAATAATCTTAGACTTCTTTGCCACGTTATCTCTCCTTTCAGCTTCTAAATGGCATTCCCATGAGCTTCAAGAGTTCATAAGCTTCTTCGTCAGTCTCAGCTGTAGTGGCAATCACAACTTCCAAGCCCCGGACCTTGTCAATCTTATCGTAGTCGATTTCTGGGAAGACCAGCTGTTCGCGCAGGCCAAGGCTGTAATTGCCGTGTCCATCGAATGACTTGGCCGATACTCCACGGAAGTCACGAATCCGCGGAAGTGTGACGCTGATCAGCCGATCAAGGAACTCGTACATTCTATCGCCTCTGAGGGTTACCTTGCATCCGATTGGCATCCCCTGGCGAATTCTAAAGTTAGCCACGGACTTCTTGGCCCGTGTAATAACGGGTTTCTGTCCCGAAATGGCCTCCAGATCACGGACTGCTCCTTCCAGTGCCTTTGGATCTGCAACTGCATCGCCGCAGCCGATGTTCAAGACGATTTTATCAAAACGGGGTACCTGCATCACGTTCTTGTAGCCAAACCGCTCGATCATGGCAGGTACTACTTCGTTCCTGTACTTTTCTTTAAAGCGTACCATGAGCTACTCCCCCCTTCTCCAACGAAATCCTAGTCGATCGCCTTACCACATTTTTTGCATAGGCGTGTAAGCTTACCATCTTCCGAACGCTGCCTGCTGACTCGGGTAGCTTTGTTGCAGCTTGGGCAGACCAAGGCGACATTCGAAGCATCAATCACACCCGGCTTTTCCACAATACCACCCTGAGTGTTCGTTTGAGTCGGACGAGTATGCTTTTTCTGGATGTTTACGCCATCCACAATTATCTTACCACGGCGGGGAAAAACCTCCAGCACCTTACCGATCTTGCCGGCACTGTCGCCAGTGAGTACCTTAACCCGATCGCCGCTTTTCACATGGACTTTGCTCACTTCCCATCCTCCTTTCTTCTACAGAACCTCAGGAGCTAGAGAGACAATTCTCATGAAATCTTTTTCCCGCAGTTCACGGGCAACTGGCCCAAAAATACGGGTGCCTCTCGGGTTATTCTGATCATTGATGATTACTGCTGCGTTTTCATCAAAACGAATATATGAACCATCAGGCCGGCGGTACTGCTTCTTGGTGCGGACGACTACGGCTTTTACAACATCGCCTTTCTTCACTACGCCGCCAGGTGCAGCACTCTTTACTGTTGCGATGATTACATCACCAACTCCGGCGTAGCGCCGCTTAGATCCGCCAAGCACTCGGATACATAAGATCTCACGTGCTCCGGTATTGTCTGCTACTCTTAGACGACTCTCTTGCTGGATCACGTCAGCTCCTCCTTCCCTTCACCATTCTAGGGTATCAATCAACTAGCGAGCTCTCTCCACAATCTCAGTTACTCGCCAGCGCTTATCCTTGCTGAGCGGGCGGGTTTCCATAATGCGCACCCGATCGCCAACCCTGCACTCGTTGTTCTCGTCGTGGGCTTTGAACTTAACCGAGCGGCGCATTGCCTTGCCATACAACGGATGTCTGACGATCCGCTCTACTTGAACCACAACGGTCTTATCCATCTTATCGCTGATGACAGTGCCCACTCTGGTCCGTCTCATGCGTCTGTCTTCGTTCACATCTGCTCCTCCCTTCGCAGTTCCTCAAGGGTATCTAAGCTCTCTGAATGTTCAGCGCCCGTTCACGCATGATGGTCTTGACCCGGGCGATATCCTTGCGCACAGTACGAATGCGCATTGGGTTGTCTAATTGGCCAGTGGCCAGTTGAAACCGCAGGTTGAAGAGCTCTTCCTTCAGTTCAGACAGTTTCTGTTCCAACTCAGTATCGGTTAATTTCCGAACTTCATTAGCCTTCATTTGCGTCACCACCTGCTGTTGTACGAGATACGAACTTGGTTTTGATGGGGAGCTTGTGAGCTGCTAAGGTCATAGCTTCCCGCGCCAGTTCTTCAGGCACACCACCGATCTCGAACATAATTCTCCCGGGCTTTACGACTGCGACCCAGTATTCGGGAGCACCCTTTCCGGAACCCATACGGGTCTCGGCAGGCTTGCGGGTAATGGGTTTGTCGGGGAAAATCCGAATCCAAACCTTACCGCCTCTTCTGATATGACGAGTCATTGCAACACGGGCTGCTTCGATTTGTGTATTCTTGATCCAACCTGGCTCTAAAGCCTGCAGGCCAAATTCTCCGTAAGTTACTGTTGAACCCCTCTGAGCCTTGCCTGTCATGCGGCCACGGTGGACTCTGCGATACTTGACACGCTTTGGAATCAGCATCTATTACTTGCCCCCCTTAGCCTTCTGTTCGACTCTTTCTGGTAGAATCTCACCTCGATAAATCCATACCTTGACACCGATCTGTCCGAAGGTTGTTGCTGCTTCGGCGAATCCGTAGTCAATATCTGCTCTCAGTGTGTGGAGGGGAATGGATCCTTCGGGGTTCCACTCTGTCCGAGCGATTTCGGCGCCACCTAAGCGGCCAGAGACAGCTACCTTAATACCTTTGGCACCTAAACGCATTGCACGCTGCTGTGCCTGCCGCATAGCTCTCCGGAAAGAAATCCGCCGCTCGAGCTGGAAGGCGATGTTTTCAGCTACCAGCTGTGCATCCAGTTCTGGATTCTTAACCTCCACGATGTTGACATGAACCTGACGGCCCGTCAGGTCTTCCAGATCCTTGCGCAGTTTGTCAACCTCGGCGCCACCTTTACCAATCACCATGCCAGGACGTCCAGTGTGAATGGTAATTTTGGCCCGATTGGCTGCGCGTTCAATTTCAATCTTGGAAATACCTGCGGTATAGAAACGCTTCTTAATCAGGCGTTTCAGTTTCAGGTCTTCATGGAGCAAATCAGCATACTCACGCTTGTTAGCGTACCATTTGCTTTCCCAGTCTTTTACGACTCCAAGTCTAAACCCTACCGGGTGTACTTTCTGACCCACGCACCTATTCCTCCTTTTCCCGCAAGATGACAGTGATGTGGCTTGTACGCTTCCGGATTCTATCAGCCATACCTCTTGCCCGAGGCCGAATTCTCTTCAGCGTGGGGCCTTCGTCTACGTAGCACTCGGCAACGTACAAAGAATCAACGTCCATATCGTGATTGTTCTCAGCATTGGCCATGGCACTGCGCACCACCTTGGCGATGATGGGAGATGCAGCCTTCGGCGTGAAGCGCAGGATGGTCAATGCTTCTTGAGCATCTTTACCACGAATCAAATCGATTACCTGGCGAGCCTTACGTGGAGAAATTCTCACATGCCGGGCAATCGCTTTGGCTTTCCTTTCCTCAATCATGTTCTATCCCCCATTCTGCTTATCTACGCGAAGACTTCTCGCTGCCAGCGTGGCCCCGGAAGGTTCTGGTTGGTGCAAACTCTCCCAGTTTGTGGCCAACCATTTCCTCGGTGATGTAAATGGGCACATGCCGGCGTCCATCGTGAATCGCAATTGTATGCCCAACCATTTCAGGGAAAATGGTCGATCTTCTAGACCATGTCTTGATTACCTTTTTTTCGCCCTTTTCATTGAGCTCTCGCACTTTCTTGAGCAGGTGCTCATCGGCAAAAGGACCTTTTTTCAGAGATCTACTCATTACTACACCTCCTCGGAGAAAACCCTACTTACTTCCCGCGCCGTCTGATGATCAGGCGATCGCTTGCCTTCTTCTTACGAGTCCGTGCACCCAGTGCAGGCTTGCCCCAAGGTGTAACAGGCCCTGGCATACCAACAGGAGCTTTACCTTCTCCACCACCGTGTGGGTGATCAACAGGGTTCATGGCTACACCGCGTACATGAGGTCTCTTGCCCAGATATCTGGAGCGGCCAGCCTTACCGATAACGATGTTCTCATGCTCCACATTACCGACCTGCCCGATGGTAGCTCTGCACTGCAGCAGTACCATGCGGAATTCTCCAGATGGGAGTCTGAGGGTTGCATACTTGCCAGTCTTACCCATCAGCTGAGCAGAAGCACCTGCGGAACGAACCATCTGTCCGCCCTTGCCAGGCTGCAGCTCAATATTATGAACAACGGTACCTACCGGAATATTCTCGAGGGGCAGAGCATTACCAGGTTTGATGTCTGCATCTGGACCCGACTCAACCATATCGCCTACTTTGAGGCCCACAGGAGCGAGAATATAGCGCTTTTCCCCATCTAAATAGTGCAGAAGTGCGATACGTGCAGTCCGGTTTGGATCATATTCAATCGCTGCAACCTTAGCTGGAATTCCGTCTTTATCCCGCTTAAAGTCAATGATGCGATACTTACGTTTAGCTCCGCCTCCACGGTGGCGAGCGGTGATCCGTCCTTGAGCGTTGCGCCCACCGGACTTGAACAGACTAATAGTAAGCGACTTCTCCGGTTGCTTCTTAGTAATCTCTTCAAACGTTGACACAGTCATACTGCGCCGGCCCGGAGTGGTCGGTTTATACTTCTTAATTGCCATAGTTCCGTCCCTCCCTATAGTCCTTCGAAGACCTCGATGGTGTGGCCGGGTTCAAGGGTTACGACAGCCTTCTTCCAATTGGATGTCTTGCCTTCAAACCTACCCATCCGGCGAGTCTTACCTGTCATACGCATGGTATTGACGTTGCGGACCTTTACTTTGAAGAGTTCTTCCACAGCTTGCTTGATCTCGGTCTTGTTCGCCCGCAGATCAACTTGGAAAGTGTACTTGTTCTCAGACGCCATCAGACTGGTGCTTTTTTCGGTAATGATCGGCTTAATAATGATATCCCGTGCATCCATTATGCAAGCACCTCCTCCAGCTTAAGAATGGCATCTTTCGTGATGACCATTTTGCTTGCGTTCAAAATGTCGTAAACGTTCAAGCCTTGCGACTTGGCCACAACAGCGCCAGGGATGTTCCTGGTCGACAGTTCTACGTTCTTATCCCACTCACCGGTTACTACCAGTGGCTTCTTGTCAACACCAAGGGCGTTGAGAATTGCAACCATGGTCTTGGTCTTGGGCTGTTTTACTACTAGTTCGTCAAGCACGATAAAGTCTCCAGCCTGGACCTTTGCGCTAAGTGCAGACTTTAACGCGGCCCGGCGTGCTTTTTTCGGCAGACGATAGGAGAAGTCACGCGGAGTTGGCCCGAACACTACACCACCGCCAACCCATTGAGGTGAACGAATGCTTCCCTGGCGAGCTCGGCCAGTTCCCTTCTGCCGCCATGGTTTGCGTCCGCCGCCCCGGACCAGCGATCTATTCTTGGTGGCCACAGTGCCCTGCCGGCGGTTGGCCAATTGGCTGACCACAACCTTGTGCATAAGGTCTTGGTTAACTTTAACCCCAAAAATAGCGTCATTTAGTTCGAGTTCACCAACTTGCTTGCCTTCCATATTATAAACGGCCACTTTTGGCATGATTGCAGCCTCCTCTCTTCATCGTTTTCTTTAGCCTTTAACTGCGTTGCGCACTACAACGAGGCTTCCCTTAACTCCAGGTACTGCACCCTTCACGAGGAGCAGATTGCGCTCTGCGTCAACTTTGACGATTTCTAGATTCTGAACCGTACGGCGTTCTCCGCCCATCCGGCCAGGCATCTTGCGCCCTTTAAATACACGAGCTGGGTCCACCGAGTTCAGAGAACCGATACCTCTGTGATACTTAGAACCGTGGCTCATTGGACCGCGGCCATGGCCGTAGCGCTTAATGTTACCCTGGAAGCCTTTACCTTTAGAGCGTCCGATAACATCAACAAACTCGCCTTCGGTAAAGATATCTACACGAACCTCGTCACCCACGTTGAGGTTAGCGAAGTCCTCATCAGGTTCAAATCTAATCTCTTTCAGATAACGCTTCGGCTTGACATTTGCTTTCGCAAAGTGTCCCTTCTGCGGTTTATTAAATAGATTCTCCCGCTTATCACCGAAACCGAGCTGGACTGCATTGTAGTCATCCGTTTCCACAGTCTTCTTCTGTACAACGGTACATGGGCCAGCTTCGATGACAGTAACAGGAATCAAGAAACCTTCTTCTGTAAAAATTTGGGTCATGCCCAATTTCTTGCCTAAAATACCTTTGGCCATCATACGCACCCCCTAATATAGATCCAGCTGGCTAGTTAGTCCTGAATCTTGATTTGAATGTCCACACCAGCAGGCAGATCTAAACGCATGAGAGCATCAATCGTCTTAGGATTAGGATCCAAAATATCGATCAGCCGCTTATGCGTCCGCATTTCAAACTGCTCACGGGAATCTTTGTGTACGTGGACAGAACGCAGAACGGTGAAGATGTTTTTCTCAGTTGGTAGGGGGATGGGTCCTGAAACCGCTGCCCCAGTCCTCTTTGCAGTGTCCACAATCTTTGCTGCGGAATTATCCAGGATTTTATGATCAAATGCAGTTAGCCGAATCCGAACCTTTTGCTTTGCCATTGATAGATTTCCTCCCTTACGCTCGATTGACGAACATACTCCGTAGAAATTACCGCAGAGCTTAGCTGGCTCATAAACCGCAAGCACCTGCGCAACCTTCTACTTCATCGCATATCTGAAACTATAAATGTTTCTAAACAGGTGAACAGGAAAAGCAATCCTGATCCGGACTGCTTTTCCCGGTCGCCGCTAACTACTGAAGAATCTTGGTTACGACACCAGCACCAACGGTCCGGCCGCCCTCGCGGATAGCGAAGCGGAGACCCTCTTCCATGGCGATAGGTGTGATGAGCTCAGCTGTCAACTTGGTGTTGTCGCCAGGCATAACCATTTCGGTACCTTCCTGGAGGGTAATCACACCAGTTACGTCAGTAGTCCGGAAGTAGAACTGCGGACGGTATCCATTGAAGAACGGAGTATGGCGGCCGCCTTCTTCCTTAGACAGGACGTAAATTTCGCATTCGAACTTGGTGTGAGGTGTGATGCTGCCAGGCTGAGCGAGAACTTGGCCACGCTCAATCTCGTCACGGGTTACACCACGGAGCAGAACACCAATGTTGTCACCAGCTTGAGCTTGGTCAAGCAGCTTGCGGAACATTTCTACACCGGTAGCAACAGTCTTGCGAGGCTCATCAGCGAGACCTACGATGCTGACTTCGTCGCCAACCTTAATTACACCGCGCTCTACACGGCCAGTTGCAACGGTACCGCGGCCGGTGATGGTGAATACGTCTTCAACTGGCATCAGGAAGGGCTTGTCAGTCTCACGTGCTGGGGTTGGGATGTACTCATCAATTGCGTCGATGAGGGCTTGCAGCTTTGCGCACCACTCGCCAACTTGACCAGACTGAAGCTCTTCAAGAGCCTTCAAGGAGCTTCCGGCGATAACAGGAATGTCGTCACCAGGGAATTCGTATTCGCTGAGAAGTTCGCGAACTTCCATCTCTACGAGCTCGAGAAGCTCAGGATCGTCTACCATGTCAGCTTTATTGAGCCATACAACAATCGCAGGTACGCCTACCTGACGGGCCAGAAGAATGTGCTCCCGAGTCTGGGGCATTGGGCCGTCTGCAGCGGAAACTACGAGGATAGCGCCGTCCATCTGGGCAGCACCGGTAATCATGTTCTTTACGTAGTCGGCGTGGCCTGGGCAGTCAACGTGGGCATAGTGCCGAGTGTCGGTTTCGTACTCAACGTGCGAAGTGTTAATGGTAATACCGCGTTCTCTCTCTTCGGGAGCGTTGTCGATTTCTTCGAACTTCTTGGCTTTGCTAATGTCGCCGCGAGCAAGATAGAGAGAAATAGCAGCTGTTGTTGTAGTCTTACCGTGGTCAACGTGACCGATGGTGCCCACGTTTACGTGCGGCTTAGTTCTTTCAAACTTTTGCTTTGCCATTATTGTTCCTCCTCATGAGACTTAATGAGTTAAATTACATACCGGCTTTTTCTTTGATTTGCTCAGCAAGACTAGCCGGAACCTGTTCGTATTGCCCAAAGTGCATTGTGTATTGTGCTCGTCCTTGCGTCATAGAACGGAGATCTGTGGCATATCCGAACATCTCCCCGAGTGGCACGAATCCGCGAATTACTTGTGTGTTACCGCGGTGTTCCATGCCTTCAATCCGACCACGCCGTGCGTTAATGTCGCCCATGACATCGCCCAAGAATTCTTCTGGGGTCGTCACCTCAAGGCGCATAATCGGCTCGAGTAGGACTGGACTTGCCTTAGCCGCTCCTTCTTTGAATCCAATAGAACCGGCAATCTTAAATGCCATTTCTGACGAGTCAACCTCATGGTACGAACCGTCAACTAAAGTGACCTTCACATCGACCATGGGATAACCGGCAATCACACCATTGAGCATTGCCTCTTTTACACCTTGTTCTACAGCAGACCAGTATTCACGGGGCACAGCTCCGCCAATAATCTTACTTTCAAAGGCAAAGCCTGCTCCTGGCTCGTTAGGTTCAAGTTCAAGCACAACATGTCCGTATTGACCGCGGCCGCCGCTCTGGCGAATGAACTTACCTTCAGCCTTAACCGGCTTGGTAATGGTCTCTCTGTAGGCTACCTGTGGCTTACCGATATTAGCTTCCACCTTGAACTCCCGCAAGAGACGATCAACAATAATCTCTAAGTGCAGCTCACCCATACCTGCGATGATGGTTTGTCCAGTCTCTTCGTCTGTATGAACTTGGAATGTTGGGTCTTCTTCTGCTAAGCGCTGCAGAGCTGAACCGAGCTTATCTTGATCGGCCTTTGACTTGGGCTCAACTGCAAGGTTAATAACTGGCTCTGGAAATTCAAGTGATTCAAGCAAAATGGGACGATCCTCGGCTGCAAGAGTATCTCCAGTAGTTGTATCTTTCAATCCGACGATTGCTGCAATCTCACCAGAATAAACCTCTGAAGCTTCCTCTCGATGGTTAGCATGCATGCGCAGAATGCGCCCTACACGCTCCTTGCGGCCACGAGTCACGTTGTAGACGTAACTGCCTGCCTTTAGAGTTCCGGAATACACACGGAAAAACGTCAGTTTGCCTACATACGGGTCTGCCATAATCTTGAAGGCTAAGCCTGAGAATGGCTGGTCATCGTTGAGTTCGCGAATCTCTGTCTCTCCAGTATCGGGATTAATACCTTGTACTGGTGGCAGATCAGCTGGCGATGGCAGATAGTCACAGATAGCGTCGAGCAACAGCTGAACGCCCTTGTTCTTAAAGGACGAACCGCAGAGAACCGGAATCAGTTCTACATTAATGCATGCCCGCCGCAGTGCCGCCTTGAGCTCATCAACTGTGATCTCTTCACCTTCAAGATACTTGAGTGTTAATTCTTCATCCGTTTCGGCGATCTTTTCAATCATGAGCTCGCGAGCTGCCATTACTTCATCTTTAATTTCTTCCGGAATATCGACAACTTCATCGACATTACCCAGGTCATCCACGTACACGTGAGCCTTCATTTCCACCAAGTCCACAATTCCGCGGAACGTGTCTTCGGAACCGATCGGCCATTGAATTGGCACTGCGTTCGCGGCAAGTCTGTCGCGAATCATATCGATACCACGTTGGAAGCTTGCTCCAACACGATCCATCTTGTTGATATACGCTATGCGGGGGACATGGTACTTATCTGCTTGACGCCAAACTGTCTCAGATTGCGGTTCTACACCGCCTACGGAGCAAAAAACCGCTACGGCTCCGTCCAAGACGCGCAGCGAACGTTCAACTTCTACTGTGAAGTCCACGTGTCCGGGCGTGTCGATAATGTTAATTCGATGACCTTTCCATTGGCAGGTAGTGGCAGCCGAGGTAATTGTGATACCCCGCTCCCGCTCCTGAGCCATCCAGTCCATGGTTGCTCCGCCCTCATGTGTTTCCCCTAGCTTGTGAACTCTCCCGGTGTAAAAGAGGATTCTCTCGGTGGTTGTGGTTTTTCCTGCGT
>ERZ773359.928-NODE-928-length-41926-cov-155.272360_pt1 | contig 41926 bp, 41 predicted proteins | sample MGYA00374955_ERZ773359 | MGnify/ENA primary metagenome ERZ773359 (study PRJEB29098, sample SAMN04486028) | biogas fermenter metagenome | study: EMG produced TPA metagenomics assembly of the Biogas fermentation microbial communities from Germany - Plant 4 DNA1...
CTGTTTCGGGGATAAATTCAGTCTGAAAATATGTCCTGATGATGTTTTCGGCTTCCCCGGGGTCACAGGTTGCCCCGAGAGAACGACCGCTTTCTGTTTTTATTACTGCTCCGTGCGAGAAATCGCAGAAGCAGCCAAGGTTTGTGATTTTTTCTATTTTCATTTTTCAACTCTCCTTTCTTGCGGGGTTGTGACCGCAGCCTTTCGGCTCCGCATTACCGCCGGTTCCCCGGCGTCACTCTGCTATGTCTGATAACTCTCTTGATAATGCCAGTTAAGAGTGTTTTTGTTCTGTCTTAAACATTTCAACATCAATGCCGGCTTTCTCACAAAAAACTGTCCATTCAATAGGCTTCCAGTTGGCCCACTCTTTCGGGCTGTATTGTATTTGCCCTTGCGGATATTCACCCAAAAATTTTATGAGCCATTTTTCATCCCTTGCGTCAGTGACCTCAACAATTTTTAAGATGTTCTTTTCTTTAAGATACCGCTCCATGACGTTGAAAAATCCTTCATCACGATTGTCGATAAAAAACTTTGCGCTTGTTTCCTTTTTAATTTCTTCTGCGAAAACCTTATATATGTCGCCGTATCGCTTTCTCAATGTCGGATGTTCGGGCAGGCCCTTATTCTTTTCAATCAACTTAAAAAGATTTTCCCGAAGTTTTTCAGCCCATGCAACTTGTTTTTCCGATCCTTCTAATTTAGGTAAACTCATTTCTTTCCCTCCAATCGTTATCCTTATGTGTATATTATACACCGTTCAGGTGTATATGTCAACAGTTTTTTAAAAAATATTTCGAAAAAACAGGCATAAAAAAAAGAGCCTTAAGGCTCTTCAATTTTTATCTCAAGCTCATCAGCCCGTCGCCGGATGAGGTACTCCAATTCTTTTGTCTGGCTCCGGGCCTCTTTTTTTGCAAGCAGCTCAAGGAGTCGCTTGTCTCTCGCTGATAACATAATTGAAGTTTTCTTTTTCATGGCTTACCCTCACTTTCTGCCGGGGAAACCGCCCCGGCCCGGTGTAGTGTTGGTTATTTACCTTCTATAAAACTTCTTGTTATGCTCATTAATTTCGCTTCTAACTTTGGGTTTAAATAGCCTTTTATAGCTTTTTCAAGCTGTGCGGCTTCTGTTGTTCTGCCTGATATTTTCAAAAAGTCAACTGCTATCATGCGATATGCTTTTTCTGCTTTCAGCTTCCGTTCAAGCATCGGGGACGAATAAACAAAATTCAGCGGGTTGTCAATGCCGTATAACTCCATGTACGCCGCCTTGACCTTCGGCAGAAAATCATTCTTGAAAATTTCCTCGTCCACCAGACACATATCAAATTCATCTGTTACCCGGTCGCCATTCTTCATTTCTGGCATATCATGTTCTAATTGGCTAATATAATACTCGTTATTATCTACTACATACTGATGTACTGCCTTCTCAATTTCCAGCGCTTTCTCATAGGCTTCTGTCGCTTCGTGTAGTTCAATTTCCCGCCTCAAGCCTTCCAGTCTGAGCAAGTAAAGCAGTTCTTCCTGTTTCTTTGAGAGAGTTAATGTTTTAGCCATTTTATTTACCTCCAATCTTGATTTTGGAGGCCGCCAGCAGTATAATATTTACTGACGGCCTTGTGCTGTTATAATCCCCAGATGCTTGCGAGTGCGGAAGGGGATTATTTTATTGCCGTTATAGTGATTACTACTTTATCTTTTGTCAAGCCATTGATACATCCTTTAATGTCTTTATTCAGCGCTGGAACACTGATATAATAGCTTGTGCTTGGTTGGTCTATTACTATGGTAGTAGTTGAGCCTCTCTGTTTTATCTCTTCCAGTATTTCTTCGGTGCTGTATGTCTTGATTGTATTGCCGATTCTTATATCCATGCCTTTTCCCTCCCTTCTCCCGGACTTGTGACCGGGCTTGTGCATTACCGGGGCATTGCCCCGTCACTCTGCAATCAATCTTCCAATCTCTCAATTTTCATATGCCCCGGCGTAAAGGCTGTCAAGCTGTGCCTTAATATCGTCATCAAAAGCAATGTTCACTTTCTTCATTGATAAAACCTCCCATCTTCCAGCCTGCGGCCTTTGTAATATTTTTATTCTCAATTATATTATATACCGTATTCTGCGGTATGTCAAGGGTTTTTTAAAAATAGGGTTAACTTCTTTCTCATTTGTAATACAAAACTTCCCGGTCGTTCTGGAGCTGCAAATAATTATGTATTACAGCCTATTTTATGGGGTCGGTATTATTTTTGAATTTATGCCTGTCCTGTGTAGCTGCTGCTTCTCTGGCGGCGGCTATACGTTCCGATAAAGCAGAAGGTCTATCAACCGGTTTATTATTAGAGGGTAGCTCAATGCCTTTATTCTTGCAATACACAGATAAGCCCTGTTCTAATTTTTTAAAATCGCAATATACCTTTTCCTCAAAAGAGTTCGGGCAAAGAGTTCTTTTTCTGTATATTTCATTAGCTCTTTCTATAATCATTTTAGCCTTGTTCTGGCAGAATATGAATTGTGTCAACAGAATATCTTTATTAGGGTCTTTGCTTATATCGAAGTCAATCAAAAGCTTTTTATGTACCGGTATCATGTTATTAAGACCGATTAAACCATAATTTCCATCTTTAATTTTTATGATATGAGGATTCGATTTAAGGGTTTTATGCTGCGGTCGTGGATGCTCCAATGGGGCAAAGTATTGATAACCGTTTATATCCACCAAAACGCCAACATAAGGACGGTTTACGTTATATTCTTTACCTTTTGCAGAATTATATTGTACCCTGTTATCATAATTGTTGTGCAGGAATTTTATGTATTCAAGGTCAATTTTGTAAAGGTGCAAATTATTCATATATCCACCTAATAAAATAGCCGGTGGAAGTACCCACCGGCTCATAATCCCTACTTATAAGGCAAGGGGTTTCCTCTTTCATAATCCCTACTTATAAGGCAAGGGGTTTCCTCTTTAACAATCCCTACTTATAAGGCAAGGGGTTTCCTCTTTCAAATTTCAAAACTTCACATATTTATTATATCAAAAAACACAGAATTTACAATAGGCAGTTTGCAGCATATTAAATCCTTGAAGCACAGTCAGAACAGGTATCATAACCGCTTAAAACGTCTACAGGTACTTTATGGCATACTACACACAGATATTTTTGAGTATTGAGCTGCAACACTACCAAAATTTTGATTCAAAGCCCAATCTAAAGCCTTTTTTTCATCAGAAGTTAACTCAAACATCAATACCACTCCCTACCTTCTTTGATAACGTGCAGCCATTCTTCCTTTGGGTTGCCCTCAGCATCCGTTCCATGTTGGTACTCAAACCGCAAATAATACTTTGGCTTTTGTGCTGTTTTTTTTAGGTTATAGCATTTTATACGTATAATGTCAACATTTTTTGAAAGATATTTTTCAAAAGTAAAGAGCAATTTTTCTTTTTCAGCATAGCAAAAAAGCCTGCAAAGACAGGCTCAAATGCGTTAGGGATAGTAGGGGAAATCACGTGTTTTGAAATGCCATAAAACTTTGAATAGACTGGTTGACGGGAGGAAAACGGGATATTCAAGTTAGTTTTATGAGCGTTTCAAAATATGGGATTGGAACGGATAGCCCGACCCGAAGGGGAACACCCAAAGACTATTTATTTTGATTCGCATACTCAACGATGCGGAAATTAACATACGTACCGGTGTCCTGCAAAGAAACATAAGCGTCATAGGAACCGCTGCCATCCTTCTTTTTAAAACCCTTGACAAGCACCTTATCACCTTTCAGAAGCTTACTGGCAAGGTCTTTAGAAACCGCTTTACCTCTTTCAGAGAAAAACTTGTCATTCTTCCAGATAGCGAAGGAACACTTAGAATCATCCTCGTAACCCTCACAAGAGAAAGCCTTGTTATTCTCATAAACATTCTTACCGCACCGAGGACAAACCCCGATAGCCGCCTTATCTGCCGAAGGAAACTCCAAAGAGAAATTAACATACGTACCGGTGTCCTGCAAAGAAACATAAGCGTCATAGGAACCGCTGCCATCCTTCTTTTTAAAACCCTTGACAAGCACCTTATCACCTTTCAGAAGCTTACTAGCAAGGTCTTTAGAAACCGTCTTGCCCCTGACAGAGAAAAACTTGTCATTCTTCCAGATAGAAAAAGAACACTTAGGGTCATCCTTGAAACCCTCACAGGAGAACGCTTTATTATTTTCGTAAACATTCTTACCGCACCGAGGACAAACCCCGATAGCCACCTTATCCATAGCAATCCTTTCCCCTTCCTTGTCACGCTCCAAAGCAACAACTGCAGTAACATTACGGATAACGTCATCCAATAAATCCGATTCAGAAGCAAGCCCCTTTTCAATATCTAATAAAGTTTGCTCCCATGCTGCGGTCATTTCAATATCCTTCACAGCTTCCGGCACAGCTCCGATAAATTTTCTTCCCAAGCTTGTACTAATGAGCTGCTTACCTTTCCGCTCGATGTAGCCCACCTGTATAAGCTTTTCAATAATACCGGCACGTGTAGCCGGTGTACCTAATCCACGCTCCTTGACAAATTGCTTTAATTCGTCATCCTCCATCACCCTGTCTATGTTCTCCATGACGGAAAGCAATGTCGCTTCTGTAAACCGTTCTTTTGGCTTCGTAAACCGCTCTACAATCGACACAGAAGAAACTTTGAATATATCTCCCTTTTTATAAGAAAAACCCTCTATAAACGATTCTGGAGCGTCCTCCTTCGCACATTCTTTATCCTGCTTTACAAATCTTTTAAAACCATCTTGAAGGATCTCTTTTGAGGAAGCCTTAAAAAGCTCTCCTTCCACATCAAAAGTGAACGTCAAAACATTGTAGATATGCGCCCCGACCTGGTTGAAAAGCATTTCTCAAGGGGTATTTATCCAGTTACATCCAGGTTCCAGACATCCGTTGCGAATATTTTCCCTTTTTCCCTTTACGAACTGGTCATTATAGCCCTTGTTGCATACGGAATATACAGGATAATAAGGCTTATCCGTTCGTTCATCAAAAAGGAGTTTACCCGGGAAATACTGAATTTCCTTGCAGTTCTTGTTTTTCTTGTCTCCACAGGTGTTTTCCTTTTCCAGTTCCTGTGGAGTCTTAATAACTACCGCCTGCCCCTGAAGGATCAATTAGGGCTTGATGTAAAGGAATCATCGATAGAAGACCTGGCCGCGACATATAAAGCGATAGTATTACGGGCAAATGATATACGAAGTGTATTGCAGTATGACCAGGATACCGGCACGGACAGGGCGAAAGTTAGAAACGTTCTTGAAACAGCGTGGGAAGGCTATTCCGCCCTTGCGGAGGAATTTGATCTGTTTCATGCAAACAGGGTTCGGGTTAAAGGGCTCCTGTTTTCACGGATACAAACAATATCCGGGTACACGGGAGTATACAGCTTTATAACTGGAGAGCCGAACATTAACATTGAGCCACCGCTGATTACTCTGCCCCACACAGCATGCCACGAAATTGCCCACCAGATGGGTGTTACCTTTGAAGACGAAGCGAATTATGCTGCCTTTCTGGCCTGCAAAAATCATCCCGATATATTGTTCCAGTACTCCGGATATCTTTCGGCTTTAACATATGTCGGAAATGCATTGTACAGCCAGTCTCCGGAGCTGTACAGCGAGATTTCAAATCTTATAAGCGAAGATATAAAAAGGGATCAGGCTGAAATAAGGGCATTCTGGAACAGGCGCCTTAAGGAAACGGCTTCAAAAATAGCCGACAAGGTAAATGAAACCTACCTTAAAAGCAATAATCAGCCTTCCGGTATGCAAAGCTACGGCAAGTTTGTGGACCTTCTTATTGCCCATTACCTTCAGAACAATTCAATATAGCAGGAGATATCGAGCAATGTAAGGAAACTTTCAGCGGAATGAAAACACAGCAACTGTTTCCGGGCATTGGCACAATATCTTTATCCAAGTGTTTGAAGATATCGTGCAATGCGAAGAAGCTTTTAGCGAAGTGCAGCTTAGAGATGTGCGGTCAGAGCGAGGACCAGCAAGCCAACTGTTTGAGCAAAAATGCTTCATACTATATTCTTTCAAAAGTATTTTTGCGAGTTTTGGCTTGCCCGAGCTGAACCGCACAGCTCTTGCAAACGTAGCGACTGCTTCTGAGCATTCGCACGATATCTTTACCTTTTGAAAAGATGTAAGGATAATAAGCAGGATTCGCTATCATTGCTGCAACGTATCAACAAGGTGCGCTGTAAGAATATAAACACAATCCATTGTGACAGGAGATTCGGGCTTTATCCTCTGCATAATTTCGACAGGTACCAGGCCCTTTTCCTTTACAGTCTCATATGCATACCCGGTCTCGTACGGAATATCAAGGGTCTTCAGTATAATTTCACAGGCTGTTTCCCCCGTGAGCAAATCATCGGTGGAATAAGGCCTGATTCGGTTGTCCAGCCTGAGAGAATATTTATCGGGTACCTTTTTAACAATCAAATTTACGATTAACGTAACAAGGTTTTCCTGGTATGCTTCCATATCAAAAAGATAATCATTTTCCATGCCGCCCGCAACAAGGCCGTACTTTAGAAGTTCCTTTACTGCAGGCCATGCCCAGTGGCCTTCGTTTGGATTTTTTTCATCAAAATCCATAAGAGTTATACCCGACCTTCTCAGAAGTTTCTGCCAGTCCCTGATAACATTTTCATCGGCCTGGCTCAATTCCGCCGGGGTCATGTTATTAAGATAACAATACGCCGCAGTGACTCCCAAAGCTTGTCCGCCTGTAATGTTTACAGCCATTCTTCCTGCGCTTGTTGACGCCAGCGATGAAAAGGACGCTTTCTTTCCTGCCATCAACAGGTTGTCATAATTTTTTGAAATGTAGCATTCAAGGGGAATACTGTAAACAACGGGTTTTCCAAGTATGTATGAGTATTCCTCGGATATTTCTGCACTTATAAACTTCTCGGCATTGACCGGCCCGGATGCCATTATTACCTTGGTGGGGAAATTCCTGTTCTCGAGGATATCTTCAACGGATAAAGTATACCGGCCTTCGAAATGCCTGTATTCCGGGATATAAAAACTTGACGGGCCGGTTTTGAACACACAGTTTTCAAAAGGAACAAATGCAGTTTTCAAAAATGCAGTCAGCATTTTTGCCTCGGTCAGGGCATTGCTGAAATCTTCCGCGAACGTTGCACCGTTACCGACATTTACCTGGTGCACGCGTATGCCGCTTATGACAACCTCATCACCGGGCTGACCTATAAAGCTTATGTTTGAAATTTTTGTTTTGCTGCTGACTTTCTGGTACTGACTCAGAACAAGCTGAAACTCGTACATGTTCTGACTGTGCTTCGAGATGCTCTGAATATCATCCCATGAAACATTGGAAATAACGAAGTTAAACATTACCGGCATGTACGCATTCGGAACGTTTATATCTTCAGAGCCGAGGAAATACGGAACACCGCATAGCGACAAAATATCCCCGTTTTCCGTGGCATCTATGAAATAAGGGGATTCTATCGTTTTTGTCTGTCCGTCGTGATGAACCGAAACAGATTTCACAATGTTTCTGTCGGTTTCAACAGATAAGTAATCGGCGTTATAAAAAACCGTAATATTGGGTTCTTCATCGAGCATATGTCTGACAGAACCGGTGTAATCCCTGTAGGAGAAATTTCCGCCCGTATCCCCGAACAACTCGGTATATATTCCTGTGTTCAGGTTTGTTTTTTCCTTGTTCAGAACCGCATAATCAGGTGAAGTGTATGAAATAAGTGCAGATTTTATGTAACTTCCGGGATCCGGGTCGCTGGTTAACAGTAACGTTTTAAGCCCCATTCTTGCTCCTGCGAGGGCTGCAGCAACTCCTTCAGGCTCACTGCCGAAAACAACCAGCCCGAACTGGTTCTCACCTTCCGGCTGGTTTTCCCGCAGATACTTATCTTCAAACTCCCGCCCTGTAATTATCGGGAGAATCCCAAACCAGAATGTTAAAAAAAACAAAACGGCAACTATTAAATTCCTGATTATACGATTTTTATCCATAGCAAACTGCACCAACAATTAATGCGCAAAGTCAGATTATATCCTACTGGATTGAATAACTTCCGCGGATCAGCATGTACGATATTTCTGAAACCACCTTTATGCCTCTTCCGTCATCCCTCGCGGATATCAGCAGGTGCTGGTTGGTTATTGTTTCACCGGTATTTAAATCCCTTCCTGCAGATACATCGGCAAGACCGCCATACATACCGGATATTGCCGTGGTTTCACCGCTTCTTACAATTATTTCGGAACCCGCCCCAAGCACAACTACCTGTCCTTTTGTGGCCTCAACAACCACGAACCCCTGTTCAAGGGTCTGCAGTTTCTGAATAAGCTCCAGGTTTTGCTTTTCAAGGCTTTGGATTTTAATATAGGCATCAATTATCAGATTCGTAAGATCTCTTACATCGCTCCTGAGATTATCAACGACCTGTTCGTCAACGCTTCCTGTTTTTGTGGAACTGCCGCCTGTTGATATGCCGCTTCCGATTTTCTCTGCCAGTTTCTGAATCTGTTCATCCACATAGCTCTTTGTCACCAGCGGATCAAATTCGCTTCCGGGCTGTGCAGATGACGCTGCATTTGCAATGATTACCGTAGAGAAAAGTACCAAAACCGCAACCACACGATACAATCGGCCTTTCGTCTTCATCTTTTGTTACCCCCTGAATCAACAAATTAAAACTATAACCCTTTACTTGTCCCAGGCCAAAGGTCCAAAAGGACCTTTGGCAGGGTCAATAGGTTTACCGCTGTGAACCGGCTGCCAGTGCCTGAAACCTGGCTGTAAACAACTGCTGCGGTATGTATCCTCACTGCATGTAGCTTGACTGAAGGCCAAAACTGGTACTTAACGCTTCATTTACCTTCATCATAATGCTTTCATCCAAATGCCCTGTCTTTTCCCGCAGCCTTCTTTTATCTATGGTCCTAACCTGTTCCAATAATATAACTGAATCCTTGCTCAGTCCATACATTTCTCCGGGTATCTCTATGTGTGTCGGAAGTTTAGTCTTTGTGAGCCTTGATGTTATTGCCGAAACAATTATGGTCGGGCTGTACTTATTGCCCACATCGTTTTGTATAACCAGAACAGGTCTTATACCTCCTTGTTCCGAACCTACTACAGGACTCAAATCCGCATAGAAGATATCCCCTCTTTTTATCTCCATACAATCACTCCTCCGTGCTGGATTTGACCCCACTGGTATTCGATTTCCAATTTCATTATATTTTTTTTTGTAAACCACGTCAAATTAAATGTACATTACAGATTATCCAATTATAAGTATTACAATTTTTTCAGTGTTTCATACATTACCATATGACAGAAAATGTACAAAGGTTATCATAAAAACCAGTGCGACCAATCTTTTATATGTTTAAATCAGGTAATTAACTACATTTACAACTTTTCCACCTCTCAGGTATACCCGTGGGATCCTTTTTCCTATCAAACTTACAATTTCGTAATTTATTGTGCCGCAAAGCCGTGCTATTTCTTCCACGGTTATACTGTTACCGCCCTGAACACCGAAAATAACAGCCTCGTCACCTGTTTTTACTTCCTGTTTTATATCGGTCACATCAACCATGCACTGATCCATGCAGATATTGCCAATAATCGAGGCATATTCACCATGTATCAGTACCCTGCCCCGGTTTGAAAGAAGTCTCGAATAACCGTCTGCATATCCAATCGGCAATGTCGCTACGCGTGTTTTCCTCTTTGTTACAAAAGTCCTGCCATAGCTTACCGGTGTTCCTTCCTCCACTTCCTTCACAAGTACCACTTTGGCTTTCAGCTCCATGGCAGGCCTAATGTCAATCAGGTTTTTATCCATGTCTTCGGATGGATACAGCCCGTACAGAACTATGCCGGGGCGCACCATGTTCAGGTGCAGGTTCGGGTATTGAACTACTGCGGCACTGTTTGCAATATGCTTAACAGGAATCAGTATGCCTATCCGGTTAAGCTCCTGTATTATGCTTTCAAAGCGCTCAAACTGAAGCATTGTAAACTCCGGTTCAGCCTCATCCGCGGAAGCAAAATGACTAAACAGGCCTTCTATTATAATACCCGGAAGTTCGCTTATTCTAACAACATCTTTTACGGCGCTGTAACCTGGCAAAAATCCCACTCTTGTCATTCCGGTGTCAATCTTGATATGAACCCTCGCCTGTTTTCCAAGCCTGACTGCCGCCTCCGACAAAGCCCTTGCAAGCTCGTGACTGAAAACGGTCTGGGTGATGTTATAGTTAATTATATCCTCAGCCCTTGAAGGCTCTGTATAGCCCAACACAAGTATCGGTACCTTTATGCCGAACTCCCTTAACTGGATTGCCTCATCAAGCATTGAAACGGCAAGCCTGTCCGCCCCGCTTTCTATCAGGGTGGGTACAGTTTCAAAAACCCCGTGGCCGTACGCGTCGGCCTTTACAACAGCCATTATCTCGGTCATTTTGCCCACCCTTTTGGCTACTTCCCTAACATTATGCTCTATATTATCAAGATTTATTTCGGCCCATGCCCTGTTTATATTGCTGTTCAAAAACCGTCATCCCTTTCATCCCTGTTTGCCAGGTGTCCTTTAAGTAATCCCGCAGCCGGTGCACATTTTTCAATTCTGCACCAGGTTCCCGACCACCAAGGGTATTGCACTGCAAATCTCGCCCGCCGTGTAACCTGCCTGGCCGTTGCTTCTTTCTGCCAGTACTTCACCGCATTTGCCATGAATGAATACGCCTAAACACGAAGCCATTGCCGCAGGTACACGCTGCCCCAGAAGGGAACCTATTATACCTGACAGTACATCGCCCGAGCCTGCAACTGCGAGGCAGTGGTGGCCGGAGGTGTTGATATAGTATTTCCCGTCGGGGCACGCTGTTACCGTTCCGGCTCCCTTCAGCACAACGACTGCATTGGTGTTTATGCTGAATTCAACCGCCTTTTGGATCCTGTTTTTCTGTACTTCTTCGGTTGTTAAGCCGCAAAGCCTTGCAAACTCGCCGGGATGCGGCGTAAGTACCGTGGAAAGTTTTCGTTCCCGGAGAACCTGCAGGTTCAGCACATTCAGTGCATCAGCGTCAATTACCAGGGGAACCGGGCACTTTGCAACAAAGCCGTTTACAAGCCTTTCCACCTGGGGATCTGTCGATAACCCCGGCCCGATAACCACGGCATTCATGGCTTTTGATTTATCAAGAAGAAAATCGGTTTCTTTGTCCGATATTATCCCGTTTTCATCTTTCAGCGGAAATACTATTGCTTCGGGAACAGTGGTCCCGTATATTGCTGCAAGGGATTCGGGAACTGCAAGATACACAAGCCCGGTTCCCGTTTTGAATGCGGATAATGCGGCAAGCATCCCTGCTCCCGTCATTCCCTTTGAACCGGTAATAACCATCACCTTTCCAAATGTTCCCTTATGCCCGTCTTCAGGCCTTTCGGGAAGATACCGGCGCATAAGTTCTGCATCTGCCAGTTCACCCATAAGTTTTACATTTTCCGTCGCTTCAGCCGGGATACCGATGTCCGCAATTACAATATCGCCTGAATATTCCCTTCCGGGATACTGGTACAGCCCCGGCTTCGGGAGCGAAAACGTAACCGTTTTTTCGGCCTTTACCGCAACGCCGCATATCTGACCCGTATCCCCGTTTATTCCCGACGGAATATCTATTGAAAGAACCCTTCTCCCGCTTTCATTTACAGCGGTTATCACTTCTTTATAAAATCCTTTTATCTCCCCATGAATCCCGGTTCCGAAAATGCCGTCGATGATAAGATCCGAACTTTTTATCACCGCACTGATTTCTTCAACCGAACGGGAATCCGTGCAGTACCTTACACCGGCATCAAGATTTTCAAGGATATCAAGAAATACTTTTGCATCACCGGACACATTATCCCTTTCAGCAAGAGATATTATTTCCACGCTGAACATCCGCATCAGGTGCCTTGCGGCAGCAAAGGCATCCCCTCCGTTATTTCCCTTTCCGGCTATTACGGCAATCCTTTTCGAAGTCTCCCCGTCAAGCATTCCTGTTGCCGCCTTTACAACATTAAGAGCGGCATTTTCCATAAGAATAATCCCGGGAATCTTATACCTGTTTATTGAAATCCAGTCTATTTCCTTCATTTGGCCAGGTGAAGCAAGTTTCATAATGTTCTGCCTCCGTACCTGTAAATTTGCATAAGCCGCGTAAATCAGAATTCATACTGCAGTATCGGTCACGCTAATTTTAATTATACTAATGTGAATTCCCCAAATCAATTTATTCATAACCATTTTACTTTTTCAGGAAATATTATTTTTATATCCGGTATATTGTTTAAATCCTTGGCTTTACGGGTAAATATCAATATTAATAATAAAAATAAGTTACCAGAAGGAGTGTGTTAGGTATGGCAAAACTGTTCAAATGCAGTGTATGCAGATTTGTTTATGAAGGAGAAGAAGCCCCTGAATTTTGCCCGAAGTGCGGAGCCCCCAGAGAAAAGTTCGAGGAACTGACTGAAGAGCAGGCAAACAAGATTTATTCTTCCGATCGTACCAATGACATACATATGGAAATTGTCCAGCTGGCGATGAGAATTATCGAGTTAGCCAAGGAAGGCATTGAAATCGACCTGGATCCTCCCTGCGTGGACCTGTTTAAAAAGGCAATAAAAGAAGCCTGGATAATTAAACAGCGCTCCAAGGCAGAACTTGAAGGCCATATGACCAAAGGAAAGTTTTAATTACGGCATTCTCCTGAAATTTTAAGGGGCTCCTTTTTTCATATAGTATTGTGAAACCTGCAGATACAGTGTGAAAATACTCGCTGTCAGGCTGGGGGCTCACTGCAAAATGCAAAAAGCAGGCTTGATTCCATATCAAACCTGCTTTTGTTTTGCCTTTTTCTGAATAACCAGCCGGCCGGCTCTGTTCCGGCAGGATTTATTATTCCAAATCACCGTTCAAAACGGCGCGGGAGGGCTTTTTTTGATTTTAACGCAGCCGCTTTTAGCATTTTTTTCAGTCCTTAATCGTAGTATACATAAAGTACTTGTATCCAAGGGGTGAGGAATAGAAGCCGTCGAGCTTTTCACTTTTCAGGTATATGTCAACATAAAAGTAAATGGGACAGAGAATCCATTCATCAAAAAGTATGTCCTCGGCCTGATGCATGAGCTTCATGCGTTCTTCCCTGCCCGATGAGGTTTTAATGCGCCTTATTAATTCGTCATATTCCTTGTTTGACCACTGGGCATCGTTGTTTCCGCCGCCGGTAATCCACATATCAAGAAAGCATATCGGATCATTGTAATCGGCCAGCCATCCGTTCCGTGCCATATAATACCCGCCTGTTTTGCGTGTGTTAAGGAAAGTGTTCCACTCCTGCGAAGAAAGGATTACATTTATTCCGATTTCCTTCCACATGGACTGAAGGGCTTCGGCTATCAGCTGGTGACCCGTTCCTTCGTTATAAAGGTATTCAATTGCGGGTATTCCTTTTCCGTCAGGATACCCCGCATCGGAAAGCAGTTTCTTTGCCTCCCTCAGGTTTGCCTCATAAGCCTCCCGTGAAGGATCGTAATAATCTCCTCCGACTTCGCGGAACTCCTTTGCCGGATCGGCATCGGAAAAACCTGTGGGAACAAAAGCACCCGCAGGCTGCTGTCCGGCCCTGCCAATGTTTTTCACGATATAATCCCTGTCTACAGCAAGCACAAGAGCTTTTCTTACCATTGGATTGTTCAGCGGCGGTTTCGTTACGTTGAAACTGATATAATACGTTCCAATCTGAGGCTGCAGGTTGAATTCAGGTTTGTCCTTCCATGCATCGATTTCGTCGGTGGGCATTGAGTCAGCAAACAGGATCTCTCCGTTTCTGAATGCGGCAAGAATGGCATTGTCATCCGACATCAGCATAAACTTTATTGTATCGGGTCCTGTTATTTTAGATGCGTTCCAATAATTTGGGTTCTTTTTTAAAAGAATGTATGAATCGTGCACCCATTCCTGAAGCATATACGGCCCGTTTCCGACATATGTCGACGGTTTCAGCGTCCATCCGTCAGGATTCGCCTCCACTATATCCTGCCTGACGGGAAAGAATACGGGAAAGGCACATAATTCAAGGAAATAAGGGGTTACCGCAATCAGCTTCACCACGATAGTCCTGTCGTCGGGAGCCGTTACATTCAGTTTCCCTTCATTATAACCTTCAATGGATTCGAACATATAAGCATAATCGGCGGCAGTCTCGGGGCTGATGGCCCTGTTCCACGAATAAACAAAGTCCTTGGCGGTCAAAGGCTTGCCGTCACTCCATTTAAGACCCTCGCGCAGTTTGAACGTGTATGTCAGCCCGTCATCGCTTACGGTGTGGGATTCCGCCTGGCCGTAAATCGGCGTTCCGTTCTCGTCAAGCGACATTAAGCCTTCAAAGGCATGAATCAGCATTGTGGCCACATCCGCAGCCGAATTCAGCGCCGGATCAATGGTATCGGGCTCAGAACCGACATGCACCGCAAGCTCCACAGGTTTCGGAGCCGGTGTGGCGCCGCCGGGTCCGGGTTTGTTTTCGGGTGTGCAGGAGCAGATAATAATGCTCAATATAAGGATCATTGACAAAAGAAATAAATTCTTCTTCACTAATTCCTTCACTCCTTTTTATCGGTTAATAACTAATCCTTTCAGGAAAATTGGAAGCCGCAAAATATCTCTTTCCCTTTCAGATAATATCTCCAGTTTTCAGATGATTCATACAAATCATTTCCATATTGAAAAGCACGGGGACGACTCTTAACCGGTATGGTTTTCATACATACCGGACGTGTAACAAAAATTCTTATTCCTTGATTAGTATTTACATAATGCAAAAAGATGATGATTCTTTTGATATTGATAAAGGTTTTGGCTGACGGGGATACTGTGACTTTTACATGCAATAATGACCAGAAAGGCTGTTTTGAGTTGGCACCAGGCACAGCGGTTTCGAAGAATATAACAGGATTAATGAAAAATCAGATTTATATGAAACTGCAGGTTCTGAATCTTACGCAAATAATGCAGATAATAGGGATGGTTCCCTGGTCCGGTTTGACGTTACGCAGTGAACCGGATAAAGAAACATCCCCTTTTTATATTGGTAACCGGGATAACCATCTCCCCGGTTTTACGGTTCGGTTTAGTTTTCCCGGACCCTGTCCAGGTGATGGCATGCTGCATAATGGCCGTTGCTTACCCTGATAAGTTTCGGCTCTTCAGTTTTGCAGCGTTCGTCAGCATATGGGCAGCGGGTGCGGAAATGGCAGCCGCTTGGCGGGTCCAGGGGACTCGGGACATCCCCCTCAAGGACAATCCTTTTCCTCTTCCTGCCAGATTCAGGATCGGGTATCGGAACAGCAGATATCAATGATCTTGTATACGGATGCACGCTGTGAAACACAATTTCATTGCTTTCTGCAAGCTCAACCAGCCTGCCGAGGTACATTACGCCTATCCTGTTGCTTATATGCTTTACAACCGAAATATCATGGGCGATGAAAAGGTATGTGAGTCCCATTTTCTCCTGCAGTTCTTCAAACATATTCACTATCTGTGCCTGTATCGACACATCCAGTGCGGATATCGGCTCGTCACAGACAATAAACTCTGGATTGACTGCAAGGGCGCGTGCAATGCCTATGCGCTGCCTTTGTCCTCCCGAAAACTCGTGCGGGTAACGGTTGGCATGTTCACTGTTCAGCCCGACGCGCTGAAGCATCTCCATGATCATGTCGTTCCTTTCCTTTTTTGAACCTGCAAGATTGTTTATGTCAATGGGTTCCCCTATTATATCCCCCACCGTCATTCTCGGATCCAGCGATGCATACGGGTCCTGGAACACAATCTGCATTTTCTGCCTGTAGGGTTTCATATCAACCCTTGTTATATCGGTACCGTCATATATGATTCTACCGCCTGTGGGTTCATACAGGCGAAGAATGGACCTTCCCGCGGTCGTCTTTCCGCATCCCGACTCCCCTACAAGCCCCAATGTTTCGCCTCTTTCGATATGGAAGGAAACACCGTCAACGGCCTTTACATATTTTTTTCTGAACAGGCCGTTATTTACAGGAAAATACTGCTTCAAATCCTGAACTTCAATCAGGGTATTTCTGTCTTTGCTTTTTTCTGTCACTATCATTTTCCTTCCCTCCTTTTCTGTTCAAAGACTTCTTTCTGTAAAAGCCAGCATGCGCTTTTATGGGTACTTGTAATCTGCGTAAACTCCGGCATCCTTCTGAGGCATATTTTCATGCATTTTTCGCATCTGGGAGCAAAGGGGCAGCCTTCCGGCGGGTTAAGCATGTCGACAGGAGTTCCGTCAATGGGCACCAGTTTCTCGTGCTTTTCTGAATTAATCCTTGGTATGCTGCGCAGAAGGCCTTTTGTGTACTCATGTTTCGGGTTGTAGAATATCTCGTCGGTTGTACCGGCTTCCACAACCTTGCCCGCGTACATAACCACGATTTTATTGCACATCGATGCAACTATGCCAAGATCGTGCGTTATCATTATAATTGACATGTTTATCTTTCTTTTCAGCTCCATCATCAGTTCTATAATCTGGGCCTGGATGGTAACATCCAGTGCGGTTGTCGGTTCGTCGGCAATCAATAGCTTTGGTTCGCATGCCAGAGCTATCGCGATCATAACCCTTTGCCTCATACCGCCCGAAAGTTCGTGCGGGTACTGTTTAAGCCGCCTTTCAGGCTCATTTATGCCCACCAGTTTCAACAGCTCGACAGAACGCTCGTAAGCCTGCTGTTTGTTCAAATCGGTGTGCAGGTATATAACCTCACGGATCTGGTTGCCTATTGTATAAACCGGGTTCAATGAAGTTATTGGATCCTGGAATATCATGCTGACTTCCTTCCCGCGTATATTCCGCATCTCCTTCTCCGACATTTCGTGTATCCTGTGCCCGTTAAATTCAATGGTCCCGCCGATTATTCTGCCCGGATGAGAAACAAGCCCCATAATCGAAGAAGCGGTAACCGACTTACCGCTGCCGCTCTCGCCTACAATGCCAAGCACGTCCCCTTCCTGCATGCTGACCGAAACGTCATTCAGAGCCTTTACCTCTCCCTGCGGCGTAAAGAATGAGAGTCTAAGGTTTTTTATATCCAGTAAAGTTTTACTCACGTTAACCCCCCTAATTCTTAAGTTTAGGATCAAAAGCGTCCCTGAGGCCGTCACCCAGCAGATTGAACGACAGAATAATCAGGCTTATCACAACGGCAGGTGCCATCAGCCTGTGAGGATAGGAACTGATACCGCCTATCGCCTGGGATGCAAGCGAACCAAGGCTTGGCATCGGAGCAGATACGCCAAGGCCCAGAAAGCTCAGAAAGCTCTCTGTAAATATTGAAGAAGGTATCTGCAGCGTTGTGGTTACTATAAGAGTTCCTATACTGTTTGTCAAAAGGTGCTTTTTTATAATTCTGCTGTCAGATGCGCCCAATGCCTTTGCCGCAACCACATATTCCTGCTCCTTAAGCATAAGCACCTGGCTTCGCACAATCCTGGCCATTCCCACCCAATACAGCAGCGAAAAAACAACGAAGATGCTTATAAGACCGATTCCAACCGTATTTATCCATTCAAACCCTGTAACATTATCCGCAAGCTCCTTCAGCGGGTATTTCAGGGTTACCGAAAGCAGTATAATAATCAGGATATCGGGTACGGTATATATAATGTCCACAGCCCTCATCATAATCATGTCCACCTTGCCGCCGAAATAGCCGGCTATGGAGCCATAAGCCGAACCTATCACAAGAATTATTGCACTTGCTATGATACCAACCAGCAGGGAGATTTTGCTCCCTACCATGATCCTGATCATCAAGTCCCGGCCAAGGCTGTCGGTTCCAAGCAGATGCGGAAACACCTTTTCACCGGCTTCAATACGTTCCAGCTCGGATTCCGAGTACTCCATTATGCCCAGGTTCTCGCTTCCCCGAATCTGCTGTTCATAGGAGTACGGATAGAACGCAGGAATAATAAACGCTGAAATCATGATGACAATGATGACAAACAGCGAAGCCATCGCAAGTTTATTCTTGCGGAGCCTTCTGAATCCGTCCTTCCAAAAACTTACGCTTTCCCGCATGACGACCATTCCCTGTTTTTCGCTTTCCTCTGCGGGCAAAAAGTCCGACACATTCAGCTGAAAACTGAAAGGATTCTTTTTATTATTCACTTTCCATCCCTCCTCCTACTTCAGATTAATTCTTGGGTCTATTATTTTGTACGCTATGTCTACAATCACATTCATTGTAATGAGCAAAAAGGCAAGGAAAATTGTCGTACCCATTATCAGCGGATAATCCCTGTCGGTAATTGAGCCGACAAACTGGCTTCCCAGCCCCGGTATCGTAAATATTTTCTCAACGACAAAACTTCCGGTGAGAATTCCTGCGAGCATCGGCCCCAGGTAGGTTACAACGGGAAGAACGGCGTTACGCAGGGCATGTTTGAACAATGCCTTGAACTGGCCGAGACCTTTTGCCCTCGCAGTCCGCATGTAATCTTGTCCCAATACGTCGAGCATGCTTGAACGCATCAGCCTGGAAATATACGCTGTGGGATAGAAGGCCAGCGCGGCAACAGGAAGTATATAATGCAGCGGCGACGTGAGCCCGAAGGTGGGCAGTATCTTCAGTCTGACGCCGAAAAAGAACATCAGTACCGTTGACACAACAAAGCCCGGTATGGCTATGCCCATCGTTGATATCAGCATTATAAGCCTGTCAAACCACTTGCCCCGGTGTAATGCTGCTACAGAGCCCATCGGTATACCCACTGCAATAGCCAGTATCACCGCCATCAAACCTATTTTTGCCGAAACGGGAAACCTTGTTCTTATAATATCGTTGACTTCCTGGCCCCGCATTTTAAGAGAAGTACCCAAATCTCCGCGTATCAGTCTTTTCATATAGTTCAGGTACTGGATGCCCACCGGCTGATCCAGCCCATACTTTTCCTGCAAAGCCTTCAATGTCTGTTCGGAAGGTGCTTTCTCGGACAGAAACGGCCCTCCCGGAACCAGGTACATCAGGAAAAAGGTAAGCGTTGCAACCAGGAACAATGTGACTATACCCGATATAATCCTTTTAATTATATATCCACCCATCAGTGACACCCCTTAATAAAAAACAAACTTTTTTCTCCTGAAACAATGGCAAAAAAAACATGTCTTTAAAAGACACAGTCAGGGAATTACCTGTTTTTATACATTGCCAATCCACTGTTTTCAGGGATAGAATAGAAATTTAAACAGGCATTAAATCAGTGTATATAACCAATACCTGATTTGTATGCTTTAAATTATACTTTACATAACGTTTATTGTCAATTTTTACAGGTAATATAATCCATTGTAATTTTTGTAATGCTGATTTACATATATTCTACCTGCTGTACGACAGTAAACCGAACGGCCGGGACTGAACAGGTATGCCTGCACGCCGGGATGCATAAAAAAAGAGTTCGCATCAGAATCCTGTGCAAACTCTTTTTAGCACACTCCCGCCTTCAGAGGCGGGGATATTATTTCAATTACTCCTGAAAACCACCGGCAAACCCACGGTGGTTCAGACTATCGTTTATTCCCTTCTTGCCGCTCCTTTATAGTCCTTTGTCGGAATCAACTTACCCGATGCCAGCCTTTCCTTAGCCTTTGCAATTGCTTCGGTGTACTGCGGGAGCCAGCGTTCCTGGGCAACCAGCAATTCATCCGTCATCTGCCATATTTCGGGAGGATTTAACACTGCACCTGTCAGGGGATCCATCATCATTGCCTGCCTCAGCAGTATATCATCGCCATGCACCGCGGCTTCAACAGCCAGCCTCTGGACCGAAATACTGGCATTGCATACCGCGGCACAACCCAACGGAAGATCACCTACGACGGGGATACTTATACCGTTTGCGTCAACATAACCCGGAACTTCAACAACAGCGTCAGCAGGAAGATTCGTAATTACCCCGTTATTGACCACGTTAAAATGCCCCCTGTATGTCCTTCCGGTTTCAAGCGATTCAATTATGTATGTACCATGTTCTGAGCTTCTTTCGGCAGGATCAAACTTTCTTGCTGGCTCTTCCATCCATTTCGGGAAATTGCTTTCAAACCAGTTCCTTTGCTCCGTGCACTCCCTGAGATACCCGCCTGTTTCGCCGTTTATCCAGATGCTGAGGTCAACCCAGTCCATGATTTCTTCAGGCCTTTTCCTGTACCATGGCACATACTCGCTCAAATGCCCGTTAGATTCGGTGCTGTAATACCCGAATCTTCTAAGCATATCTATACGAACCTTTTCGGTTTTGCTGTATACAGGGTGCCTTTCAAATGCTTCGAGGAGTTCCCCGGTCATATCCCTGCCCTTGTGTTTAACCTGTATATACCATGTCTGATGGTTGATTCCCGCGCAGATTATGTCAACTTCTTCCCTCTTCAGGCCCAACACTTCTGCTATTTGCTGATGCCCGTGCTGTACCCCGTGACATAACCCAATTGTTCTTACGCCGCCGTACTTATTGCAGGCCCATGTGATCATCGCATTCGGATTTGCATAATTCAATAATATGCAGTCTTCCCGGGCTACCTCGCGTATGTCCCTGCAAAAATCCAGCACCACCGGGATCCCTCTCTGTCCGTACATAATACCGCCGGCGCAAAGGGTATCCCCCACGCACTGGTCAACTCCATATTTCAACGGGATCTCAATATCCAGTTTAAACGCATCAAGGCCGCCCACCCTGACCACATTGAATACATATTTTGCGTTTTCCAGCGCCCGTCTTCGATCGGTAGTTGACTGGATCCTGATATTCAGTTTGTTTTCATCGATATCCCTCTGACAAATCTGCGTAACCATTTCCAGGTTTTTCTCGCTGATGTCTGTGAAGGCAATTTCAATCCCCATTTCCCTGAATTCGGGAACAGACAGGAGATCGCTGAGAAACCTTCTTGTGAACCCGATGCTGCCTGCTCCAATAAAAGCAACCTTGAAAGACATATTCCAACCTCCCTGATATTTGATGTTCTACCTGCAGCAGAAAAGCATGTTTCAGCATTCTGACCGGTTAATTACCATTATACACTACTGAAGACAAGGTTTCATTTCATTTCTTATATTACTTTTTTCGTATATGCCTTAGTATTCCGATGAATAAGCCGCGGAAGCGCCTTATATCGAAAAAAAGCCATGAATACTGCTTAATATAAAAAAAGAGCCTGCACTGAAATTCAGGCAAACTCTTTCATTACCGGTTTATCATATATTCCGTTCATACTGAGCCTGTGTCTTCACCTGGCGGCAGGACAGGCATTATTTCCCTTTAACCGCCCAAAGCCCCAGCGCAGGGTTTGAAATATAGAAATAGGTTTCTTCACCGCCTTCGAAATAACCGTCGGTAATACCTTCAGGCTTGTATTTCCTTTCGGCTTCTTCATAGGGCATATATTTGAACCCCACGCCTTCCACCTCTTCACGGGTTAAATGTTTAACCGCATAAGTAATGGTAAACCTTCCGTCGCTTGAACCGTGAATCAGGTGAGCCGCTGCCGACGGGTTTTCCCTGAGATCGGCATTTTCATTGTAATTTTTCAGGGTGTTTTCCCTGCCCTTGTATCCGTACTTCCTGATTAACTTATCAATGTCGTCGTCTTCCCCGAACTTTCTTACACCAGGTGCCAGAATAACAAGCTCGCCGCCGTCGGCCATCGCCATGCGTGTGCGGTAAATGGCCTTGTTCCCGAGCCAGGTGCTTTTGAATTCTCTTGGGTCAAGGTATACAACAGCTTTTTTAATAGGCTCGTCAAGCCAGATCAGGTTCTTTTTGCGGCTTAATTCAACCGCTTCTTCAAAAACCCTCCTGCTGTTGCCTGCAAAAACACCCTCGATTGTTACTTCATCCTGCGAAGCGGTGGTTACTGTCAGTATATATACCAATGGGAGATTGTTCAGAAAATGCTCCTGGGCATAGTCAAAAACCTTTCTGACAGGAGAATGATCCTTGCCCATGATGCGCTCCATTCCGAAAACAGCTCCGAGAATATGGCTGTGGTTAATGGTATCCTTACCGCCGCAGCCAACCAGTATGTTCTTTGTGTAATTGGCCATTCCCACAACTTCATGCGGTACAACCTGGCCGATTGACAGGATAAGGTCATATGAAGGATCGATAATGCGCTTGTTTATTTCCACCGGTAACGGATTGTTAATAAGGCCCTCGGATACCTCGGATACGTAACTTGCAGGCACTTCACCAATCCGGACCACATCCTCCCTCCAGTTGTGCGGGATTACCTTGTCGCGGGGTACCATACCTTCGAAAAAGGCGTCGATCTGCTCTTCGGTCATAGGATCATGGGTGCCCAGTGCCGGCATGATATCCACCTGGACCGTATCCTTAAGTTTTGAGTATATCATTGCAGTAATTTTTCCTGCCCCCGAATGCATACGGGTAAAGTCGGGAGGAAGCAGCAATATCTTTTTCAAAGGCTTACTCCCCGCTTCGTTTATTACTTCGTCAATGACAGACTGAAGTTCTTCATTTGTAATACCACTGTTTGCTCTTGCAAACTTTATAATGTCTTTCATTGCAACCATCCTCATCTTAACCGGCTGATCCGCAGAATCTGTTTCGAGGATCAGCCGTATTTTTATTCAAAGCAGCCGGAAAAACCGAGGAAGGCACACTATTCCACGCAACAGGCGCATGTTATACGTTATATGTTGAAGCAGACGTGGTTCCGCCCTCTCCGGTCCAGTTGGTATGGAAGAATTCACCCCTCGGTCTGTCAACCCTTTCATAGGTATGGGCGCCGAAATAGTCACGCTGAGCCTGTAACAGGTTGGCGGGCAGTCTTTCGCTTCTGTAACCGTCGTAGTAGCACAATGCAGAGGTAAATGCCGGAACAGGGATACCGTTGGTCAGTGCGATTGATGTAACCCTTCTCCAGCTTTCCTGGGCCTTTTCAACCCTTTCCCTGAAGAACGGATCCAGGAGGAGGTTTGTAAGATCGGGGTTTCTGTCAAAGGCTTCCTTGATCTTGCCAAGGAACTTGGAGCGGATGATACAGCCACCGCGCCACATCAGCGCAATGCCGCCGTAATTCAGGTTCCATCCGTATGTTTGCGCTGCTGCACGCATCAAGGTATAACCTTGGGCGTAGGAAACAATTTTTGATGCATAAAGGGCATTGCGTATGTCCTCTATCAGCTGTTTCCTGTCACCCGTATATTTCGGAACAGGACCCGAAAGCACCTTTGAAGCCGCTGTTCTTTCTTCCTTCATAGCAGACAGGCAGCGTGCGAAAACAGCCTCTCCGATCAGGGTCAAAGGTATGCCTTCATCCAGGGCTGCAATGGCTGTCCATTTTCCGGTACCCTTCTGTCCTGCGGTGTCCAGTATTTTGTTCACCAGCGGAGTTCCGTCTTCATCCTTGTATGCAAGAATATCGCGTGTAATTTCAATCAGATAGCTGTCCAGTTCACCTTCGTTCCATTCCTTGAACACTTCGTGCATTTCGTCGGCAGACATGCCGAGCAGATCCTTCATTAAGTGATATGCTTCGCAGATAAGCTGCATATCTCCATATTCAATGCCATTGTGCACCATTTTTACAAAATGGCCGGCACCATTCTCTCCAACCCAGTCACAGCACGGGGATCCATCTTCAACTTTTGCAGCTATGGCCTGGAAAATTTCCTTAACATGCGGCCATGCCTCAGGAGATCCTCCGGGCATCAGGCTCGGTCCCTTCAAAGCTCCCTCTTCTCCGCCCGATACTCCGGTACCGATAAACAGCAGGCCCTTTTCCTCAAGGTATTTTGTACGGCGTATTGTATCGGGGAAGTGGGAATTACCGCCGTCTATTATTATGTCGCCCTTGTCAAGGTGAGGAATCAAAAGCTCAATGAAATCATCAACGGGCTTACCTGCCTTGACCATTAACATTATTTTTCTCGGCTTCTTCAAAGAATTTACCAGTTCCTCGACTGAAAAGGTGCCGATTATGTTCTTTCCCTTTGCACGCCCCTGAATGAAAGCGCTTACTTTTTCGGTAGAACGATTAAACACCGCAACTGTAAAGCCCTTACTCTCCATATTCATTACCAGGTTTTCACCCATGACTGCAAGTCCGATTAAGCCTATATCCGCTTTGCTCATAAAAAATCCCTCCAACATTGATATTATTATCAATCAATCATCTTTTTACGCGTGCGTTTCCTTCCCAGATGCTCCATACCTGTTCTTCATCGGCGGGCAGTGCATAATCTGTAAGGAATGTTGTTGCCATAGCGCCTGTAGCCCATCCGAATTTTATCCATTTCTCAGGTTCCCAGCCCTTGAGAATTCCATACAGAAGACCTCCGACAAATCCGTCGCCGCCGCCAATACGGTCAAGTACATGAATTTCACGGGGCTCTGCAACATGCCAGTTGTCGTTTTCCAGCATTATGGCTCCCCATAAGTGCTGATTGGTGCTGATTACTTCACGCAGGGTTGTGGCAAAAACCTTCACATTCGGGAATTTTGCCCTGACGCGGGTAATCATTTCCTTGAAACTGTCGATTTTTCCCAAAATATCCTTACCGCCTGCTTCAGGGCCTTCAACTCCGAGACAAAGCTGATAGTCCTCCTCGTTGCCGATGAGAATATCCGAAACGCTTACAATTTCAGTGAATACATCCCTGAGTTCCTTTTCGCGGTCTTTCCAGAATGAAGCGCGGTAGTTCAGGTCGAAGGATATTTTTGTTCCGTATTTCTTTGCGGCTCTTGCCAGTTCAAGACAGAATGTGCTTGTTTCTGGAGACAGTGCGGCAATAAGACCCGACATGTGAATAATCTTAACACCGTCCTGGCCAAACAGCTTGTCAAGATCGAAATCCTTCACATTCAAAGTTCTTCCGACTTCACCGGCACGATCATTGTGCACTCTCGGACCCCTGGCGCCAAAGCCGGAATCTGCGATATTGAACTGATGGCGATATCCCCATGGTCCACCCTGCGGAACTTCCTTCCCCTCGTATTCCATATGCCTGCTTGCCAGATCATCCTTAATGAATCTTGCAATGGGGCTGTCCTTGACAAATGTGGTCAATACCTTAACTCTCAGACCCAGGCTGGATGATATGCTGGCTACATTGGACTCGGCACTTGTGGCCTGCATGAAATACATGTTGCTGCAATGTACGGGCTGTGAATTGACAGGAGTTATCCTTACACCCATACTGGTTGGTACCACCAATGAATAAACAGCGTTCTCTTTAAGTTGCATTAGTTACCCTCCTCTGAAAATTTGATTCTTTATAATTATAACCTATTTTATTTCATTTGGACAGGATGTATATTCCAGCTGCAGTTATCTTACCGGCGGGGAACAGATTCAGCGGAGCAGCAGATTTAATCATGTTGTTTCTATATTGTTGAATATTCCCTTTGACGCAAGAAATAAACACATGGCCGCAAATAAATTCCACACTGCAATTGAGAAGGCGGAATACAGTTCGTTGCCCGTTATGCCCTGGACTATAAGCATTATGACAACACCAGGTATTACTACAAAAAGCGAAACAAACATTTTTACAAAAATAAGCATGACCCTGCTGTGTATACTGCCGAAAAGGCGCCGGGACACAATATCCGCGTATATATACACCGCTCCGTACAGCGTATAGTTCACTATGCACAGCAATATAACCGGAATACTTGTGCCATATATGAAATAGGCAACGGTAAACAAAAGCGTTCCGTCGAGCAGGTTTTTCAGGTTCTCGGTAAGGGTTGCATAAAAGAGTTTCTTTCCGTTTGATTCGGGCACAAGGAAAATATACGGCTTCTCAAGTTCAAGGGGCCATCTGCCCTGGACGATAAAGAAAAATAGCAGGTATGCACTTAGAAAAAGCGTAAAAAAGATGCTTGAAAACCCGTCAGGCATGAGGAATTTTGTTCCTACGCCTGTCAGAACGATAAGTACTGTTGTACTGTCGAAGAAAAGAAGGAAGCTCACTTTCCTGTACTCCAGCATATGCTTTTCGAAAATCGCCTTTGCGCCGCGGGAAGAGAACCCGCCCTTTACTTTCCGTGCTTCTCCTTTTCTAAGGCTTGCGTCCCGGCCTTCCCTCTTTGCTTTTATCCTTGACTCAAGCTCATCGGTGGCACTGAGCACATCTTCATAATACTCAAGGTTTGCATTGTATATAATTGCAACGAACAGGCCAATCAATACCAGAAGAACGGCAATGCTGACATAGAACATTAAGTCTATCCCATAAACGGCCGCCGATGCAATAGTTACAATCTGGCCTATTATCGGTATATAGGCGACGGCTTCGGAACCGAAAAAGGAAACAAAAGCCCCGGTAAATGAACCTGTCATTGCAATGGCCAAAACAAAAAACAGGACAACAAGAACTGCCGTTATGTCAAGTAAGCGCCTTGCAAGAACACGCCTTTCGTTGCTGCGGGACGAAACACTGTAAACTACCATTCCAAGTATCGGTGATATGACGGAATAAAGCAGGACGGCCAGAAGAATAACCGGTACACCGTAATCGGTCAGTGCAAAATTGTTTTTGATATTCGGTATCTGAAAAATCATAAAGAAAACAATGAACAGGGAAGTGCCTATATGCTTTATAAAGCCGTATAAAAGAACCTGGCTTGGCTTAAAGGGTGCTGTAAATACAAGGTTGACATCGGCAAAACGGAAATAGGTGCTTCCCTTCTCTATTCCCTGCCGTACCCCCAGGTATAAAGCTATGCAGGCAGTAGCCGCAACCCCCGCCCTGAATATTTCATTGTCAACCTTGCGTACCAGGCCTGACGGCATAATTAACGTTACTACAGCAACAAAAACCATCATGACGCCAATCAGGATGTATCCGACAAGTGCAAGGGGTTTTTGAGCCAGGCCGCGGAATATGTTCATGAACTGTTTACGGATTACATAGAACAGCGAACTCATAAATCAGGTGCTCCTTCCGTATGCCTGAAAAATATATCCTCCAGTGACTCGGCTTTTTCCTCAAGTTCATCGCGGGTTCTTGACAGGACTACTTTGCCCTTGTTCATAATAAGCACCTTATCCCATACTTCTTCAATGCTGTCGATAATATGCGTGCTTATCAGCACGGCGCAGCCTTCGTTTCTAAGCTCGGTAAAAATGCTTTTCAGCTCTTTTATTGCCTTCGGGTCAAGCCCCATCATGGGTTCATCAAACATAATCATCTTCGGATTTATTATCAGGGCGCAGCATATGCTGAGTTTCTGCTGCATACCCTTTGACAAATCCTTGCCCAGTTTGTCGGTCTTGTCGAAAAGGTCGAAACGTTTAAGAAGCTGATCGGCTTTTTCCCTGTATCCTTCGTCAAGTCGGTATGCCCGCGCTATAAATTCGATATGCTCGTTAACGGTAAGGTATTCATACACCGCCGCACTTTCAGGCACATAACCGAATACCTTTTTCGCTTCAGAGGTTTTATTCGGCAGTCCGTTTATAAGGATCCGGCCGTCGAACCTCAGAAGGCCTGCTATGGACTTTATGGTGGTACTTTTTCCTGCGCCGTTGGGTCCAAGCAATACTGCAATCTCTCCGCTTTTTACTTCAAAACTTACATCACCGACTGCAGGTACATTTCTGTATCTTTTTGTCAATCCCATAACCTGAAGCATATTAATGCCCCTTCCTACCAATATCTGCATTATTATACAACTTGTCGCCGTATTATTCAAGCAATAAAAAAAGAGTGATTGGGCTCACTCTTTCTATCTTCCGCAGCATTTTTTATATTTCTTCCCACTGCCGCACGGGCAGGGATCATTCCTGCCGATTTTTTCAACGGTAATACGGCTGTCCGCATGGAGTTTCAGACGTATTTCCCTTCTCTTCTCACCGGAAAGCAGCTTGTCCCACTGGGGCAGTGTATACAGCCAGTCAGCCTTCGCTTTCAGCATGTTGTAATAGAGCTTTTCATAGTCAATTGTCAGGGTGATTGCTGAATCCTCGTTCAGCTGTTCAAGGTCCAGTTCCTCTGACAGGCTTGTGTTAATCCCGTCAAGAAAGCCCATAAAGGTTACGGGATCCATGGAAAAGCCGTCCGCCAGTTCCTTAACGGTACCGGCCAGCTCTTTTTGCTCCTTTTCAAGAATTTCTTCATAGGCCTCCTTTTCCAGGCTGATATACGATTTAAAAAACTCACCGTATGTGCCTGTACTCTGTTGTTCCTCTATTTTTTTCGTCCATTCCCGGTATAAACTCATAGCCCTTCTCCTTTCAGGTGTTTTAAGATCTTCTGCAATCCCGCCTGTTAACTACATTTTCTCGGGAGCATCTATGCGAATCAGGTCCAGTACATTCTTTATAACAATCTTTGTACAGTGGATAAGAAACAGCCTGGCCTGCATCAAATCCTCCTCTTCGCCCTTGACCCTGCATGCATTGTAAAAGCTGTGGAAACCCGACGCCACATCCATTACATAATGGGTCAGCCTGCTTGGTTCCAGTGTCTGCGCTGCCATTCTTATCTCTTCCGGATACTCGGCAAGTTTCTTGATCAGCGCCAGCTCCTCGGGCTGTGTCAGCAGGGCAAGGTTAACTTTTTCCGAAGGAACCCTTTCAATATTCTCTTCGGCAAGTTTTCTCAGAATGCTGCAAATCCTCGCATGGGCATACTGGACATAAAAAACGGGATTGTTGTTTGACTTCTCAACGGCCAGATCCATATCAAAATCGAGGTGGCTGCCCGAAGTTTTCATGTTGAAGAAGAACCTTGCAGCATCCACACCCACGTCATCCAGCAAATCATCCAGCGATATGGTGCGGCCGGTCCGTTTTGACATCCTTGCAATCTCGCCGTTTTTGTAAAGGTGAACAAGCTGGAACAGCACAATCCGGAGCCTGTCCTTTGAAACGCCTATGGCTTCCATTGCCGCCTTCATTCTTGCCACATGGCCGTGATGGTCGGCACCCCACAGGTTTATAACCCTGTCAAAACCGCGCTTTATGAATTTGTTGCGGTGGTAGGCTATGTCGGCTGCCATATATGTCGGGAAGCCGTTCTGCCTTATCAGGACTTCATCCTTTTCAAGGCCTGTTTTTTCACCGCTGAGCCACAGGGCACCGTCCTTCTCCACAATATATCCGCGCTCTTTCAGAAGGTTCATTGTTTCTTCAATTTCGCCGTCGTACAGAGAACTCTCCCTGAACCAGACATCATAGTTAATCCTGTACCTCACAAGCCCGTCATGGATTCTTTTCAGGTTTCTCGGCAGTGCGTAATCTATAAGGGCTTTCCTTCTTTCCTCAGGGCTTTTGTCAAGAAGATTACTACCGTATTCCCTGATATAGTCCTTAACATGATCAATTATATCTTCACCATGGTAACCGTCTTCGGGAAACGGTACACTGTCTTCTCCCATCAATTGCTGCAGGTACCTGGCTTCAAGGGATATTCCGAATTTCTCCATCTGGTTTCCGGCATCGTTTACATAGTATTCCCTTGTAACGTCGTAACCTGCCTTTTCAAGAACGCTTGCTATGCAGTCTCCAAGAGCACCGCCGCGTGCATTGCCCATGTGCAGGGGACCTGTAGGGTTCGCGCTTACAAATTCCACCATGACCTTTTCGCCATTTCCGATATTCAGCTCGCCGTAGCGGTCCTGCTTTTCGTCAATCAGTCTCAGGGTCCTGTACAGCCATTCGTTGTTGAGGTAGAAATTAATGAACCCGGGACCGGCAACATCAATCCTGCATATAAACGTACCATCAGTATCGATATGTTTCAGGATTGCCTGGGCTATTTGCCTTGGCGCCATTTTCGCCGGTTTTGCCATCTGCATCGCCAGGTTTGTTGATAAGTCGCCGAAGGTTTCCTCCCTCGGTTTTTCAAGCATTATGTCCGGTATGTCGGTCTCGGGAAGTTCTCCGGCCGACACCGCCTTTCTAATGGCATTGTTAACGGCTGTTTTTATTTGTTCGGTAATTTCTTCATAAATACTGTACATGAAAACCATCCTTCGTCTGTTACTGAACTTTTACATTAAGAGTGGTAAAGCTGGTCAGCTGGTTATTCACTTCAATAATATATTCAACATTGATATTTCCGCCCAAATCATTCATGTCCACAGATACTTTCTGAGCCGTGACCCCGACTTCAATGGTACCGTATTCGGTGTTATACTCGGATGTATGCCTGCGGCCCTTTTGAAAAACCATAAGACTGCTTACATTACCGAGACGGATCAGTGTAACCGCATCGGGTTCCACCTTCAGGGTTGTGGTTGTTCCGTCCATACCCGTAATATTGCTCTCGGTGTAAGTGATGTAATAATTTCCGCCTTCCTTGTAATAGGTACCCTCGGTAACGAAATTATAAACATCGGCATCATCCCTGTCAGGATGTTCCTGCTTGCTGTCAACCGTTATCATTACATCTTTTTTCAATTTTGCTCCCTCTCTCAATAGAAAAATGTTGTTTTTCTTAAATTATATTTTATATCATATTTATCCTACAATTTACAAGTTATTTGATCATAATTTTCCATATCTACACGTTCAATATCGGTAATTTCCTTCCCAAGTATCATTTTGCCCAGTTTCCTGAACTTTTCCACGCTGTCGCTTGTATAGAAACGGTATGCAGCCTCTCCATCCGCGCTTTCAAGTTTCTCTTTGTACAAAAGCTCCTTAAGGGTGATCGACAATTCTTCGGCGGAGCTTACAAGGGCAACTTCATCACCCATGACATCGCGAATGACGTCTGCAAGCAGCGGATAATGGGTGCAGCCCAAAACAAGGGTGTCTATTTTTGCCTGTTTCAAATCCTTAAGGTATTCTTCGGCTATCATCCTTGTAATCCTATTATCCCACCAGCCCTCTTCAACAAGGTTTACAAAAAGCGGACATGCCTGTGAGAAAATCTGAACGTTCGGGTTCATGCTTTTTATTGCTTTAGGATATACACCGCTGCTGGTTGTTGCGGGGGTTGCTATTACTCCTATCCTGCCCTTTTTCGTTTTTTTCAGTGCGCTCCTGGCACCCGGTTCAATAACCTCAAGAACCGGTACTTTAACCGACGACCTCACCTCGGGAAGAGCCACGGCACTTACCGTATTGCATGCAACAACAACGAGCTTTACATCCATCGAAAGAAGGAATGCCAAATCCTGCCTGGTATACTTAATCACAGTTTCCCTGGATTTTGTTCCATAGGGTGTTCTGCCGTCATCTCCAAAATAGATGATGCTTTCATTCGGCAGCAGTTTCATAATCTCCTTTACCACGGTCAGCCCGCCCAGGCCGGAATCAAAAACTCCTATCGGTCTGTTATCCATTACAATTTCCTTTCATATGATCTCTGATATTCATTATAACGCAAAAGCGAAAGATCTATCAGTTTTTCCAGCAATTCGCCGTAACTTATTCCGCATGCCTGCCATAGCTTGGGGTACATGCTTATGCTTGTGAACCCCGGCATTGTATTTATTTCATTGATAAATACCTTACGGGTCCTTTTTTCGACAAAGAAATCAACCCTCGCCAGTATGGCACAGTCCAGTGCTTTGAATGCGGTTACCGCATCGGCACGCACAGTTTCAATTGTTTCCTCGTCCAAATCCGCTGGTATTACAATCTTAGAGTCTGATTTTATGTACTTGGCCTCATAATCGTAAAACTCGTTGCACGGAATAACCTCGCCCACCGTTGACGCAACAGGCTCATCAAAACCCAATACAGCACATTCCACTTCCCTGCCGTCGATATATTCTTCAATCAGAATCTTGCGGTCATATTCGGCCGCAATTTTCAGGGCTTTTAGGAGCTCTTCGGGCTGTCTTACCTTTGAAACACCAACCGAGGAACCGCAGTTTGAAGGCTTGACAAAACATGGGTACCCTACCAGCGACTGAACCTTTTCCAGGATTTCGGATATGTTTTTTTGGATATCCGGCCTTTTCACCACAATATACCTGCCCTGGTTAAGTCCTGCATGCTCAAAAAGGACCTTGCTGACTGCCTTATCCATTCCGACCGCCGAAGACAGTACATTGCAGCCCACGTAGGGGATCCCGGCAAGCTCAAATAACCCCTGGATAGTGCCGTCTTCACCGTTTGCCCCGTGCAGGACGGGAAAGACAATATCCACAGGACCTCCGCATACTCCGTAAAGATAATCCTTTGCAGAAAAGGGCATTTTCGCGGGACCGGCATAATTCCTGTCAGAATCCCTCCTGGCTTCTTCCTCCCATTCACCGCTTGTTATGTATTTATATTCACCGCGGTAGGGAAGCCACTCTCCCTCTTTCGTAATTCCTACAGGCAGAATTTCATATTTATCCTGATCCAGGTTTTCCAGAACAGATCGAGCGGAAACTCTTGACACTTCGTGCTCGGATGACTGCCCGCCGAAAAGAACGGCAACCCTGATTTTATCCTTCATAAACATCACCCCGCAATAATCAGCCCAAAGGACGGACACTGAAAAGTCTTTATTTCTGCTGTCGTCAAAAGGCTTCTTTGATTATACATGAAACTACCCGTCCATTACAAGACGGGTAAAGTAAACAATAACGGAAACTGCCTGGCAGTTTATTAATCCTCAAGTATATCATCGTCATATATCTCGTCCACGCTTGCCTCTTCGGCATTTTCGTCCTGCATTGTCACGCTGTCCCCGTCACCGGGCATTGAAGTATAACTCACCTTTCTGTCTATCAGCGCTTCATTCCTTGGAAACGCGTTATCGAAACGGAAATTGCCCTTGAATTCCTTCTGCTCCTTTCCGTTTATCAGAAACTTCACAGTCTCAATATCCTTAAGTTCGGTAAGCGTATTTACAACCGAGAATATTGTTATCTCTTCGGCATCCTTGCCTCCCTGGTGATTATCTACGAATTCTTTTGTCATATCTACTATTGCAGTACGTCCTTCAACCTTAACAGGCGACCTTAAAGAGGCACCCTCGGGTATTGTTGGTTTCAGTTCGCTGTTCGAAGGACCTTTTATCAGTTCCTTGACCAGTACCGAAGCAAGCTGCTCGGTTCCCTGCTTTGCTTCTTCGATGCTGATGTAGTGTATTTCATTAATCAGGCGGGTTCCTTCCTGGTTCGAAAAATAAAGTGTCACCGGCAGTTTTTCGTTCAGCTTTCGTGCCTCTTCCTCGGTTATAACAATACTGCTTGCCGGCCTTATCTCGTCCTCTTCAAGCTGTTTCAGCGCCTTATCCTGGCTTTTCATACAACCGGCAAACAACAGGATTGTGAACAAAAGGATTGCGAAAACAAAAACGGTTACAAGGATTGCTTTTTTCATGCACCAAATACCCCTCTCGGATTTGTCTAAAATATACCTATGCCTTTCACCGGACAAATATACACTGTGTTTTAGACAAATTTTCGGGCAAAAAAACAACCTGTAACCTTAATGATAATATTGTGCGATGCAAAAAAATTTTTAACGGAGTGCAGCTTAATCGCTCTTTTTCGCCAGGGCGCGTACATATTCGATCATGTTTTTGCCTGCAATTGCCCCCTGCCCAACTGCAACGGCTATCTGTTTGAAAACCCCAGTACAGTCTCCGGCTGCGTAAAGCCCGGGAATATTCGTTTCCTGGCTGCTGTTTGCAATAATCGACTGTTCTTTTGTCAATATCCCCATCTTTAGTGCAAAATTTATGCTTGACGCGTTGCCATAGGCTACGAAAATTCCGTCAACGGGGGTTTCGGAGCCGTCCTCAAAAACTATTCTTTCAATGAATTCCTCACCTTCAAAGGCGGAAATTGGCTTTTCGTTTATTGCAAATTTACCGGCCGCCGATTTATCTGTAAAATCCGTTTTCTCCCCATTTGTAAAAATGGTAATGTCATTGGTGAACTTAAGGAGTTCCTCGGCCTCGTGCAGAGCAAAATCCTTGAATCCAAGAACCCCGACCTTTTTTCCGCGGTAGAAAAACCCGTCACATGTGGTGCAGTAACTGATACCCTTCCCCTCGAACTTTTTCAGATTACGTATTTTTATACTGACAGGTTTCTGGCCGGTTGCAATCAGCACAGTGTGCGCTGAATAGGTATTGTTCACAGTTTTTACGCGGAAAACATCTTCCTTTTCAATACCGATAACTTCCTCCCTCAGGATCACTCCTCCAAGCCGTTTCAGCTGTGCCTCTCCTTCGCTGAGAAGTTTTTCACCCGATACCGGCTCTGCAAAGCCATAATAATTTTCAACTTTTGATGCCTTTTTAAGAACACTGTCTCCAAGGCCGAAGACCAATGTTTTCATGTTTGCACGTATTGTATACAGGGCGGCAGATATTCCTGCCGGGCCGTCGCCGATAATAACCGCATCGTATATCATATCCAAATCACTCCTTCTTATGGTATTTTACTGTTTATCTGTCACAAGAACAAGGCTTTGCGCATAAACTGACACTGTAACATTTATCAGAGGTGATTTAATGAGCGATATTTCAAATTATTTGCATGGACAGATAACAAGGAAGAAGATAGAGAAAGGACTTGAAATGCTTCGGAATGAAAGCCCGCAGGAGCTGAAAAAAAGGCTTCAGAATGTAAACATAGATGAAGCCATGAGAAAGCTCGATGAATATGATAAAAAACGCTTAAGGGAACTTGGCATCAACGTAAGTGAGTACAGGAACAGGATCACCGAGGCCGATATCCAGAAAATCTACCAGGTCCTGGGCCGCGACGGTGACAAGGTTATCCGGAAAATACGTGAAATATTGAACTGAACAGCAACAGACGATGAAAATGGATTTGTTCTGTTAAAGGAGGTTGAAAATTCATGGCCCAGGGTATGGAGGATAAAATACGCCAAATTTCGGATATGCTTAACAGCCCGGAAGCCCAGGAAGGTATCCGCCAGTTATTCAGCTCACTGAACAAGGCCCCTGATTATGGTACCGATTCGTACACCGGGGAATACGCGGAACAGGAACCTGCAGAAAATCCCGGGCAGCTTGCGCTGCGTGGTTCTGACTGGATCAGGAATATACAGCTCCTGCTGAACCAGGTTAACAGTATAGAGGATTCAAGAATTAATCTGCTTAACTCAATACAGCCGTTTTTGAATTCGGCAAGAAGGGAACGCTGTACTACCTGCCTGAATATCCTGAAGATAGCAAGCATTATAAGGACTGTTTCGAACAATAGCGGGAGGTTGTTGTAATGTCTGAATGCAAAGAGCTATTAAACATTCCTTTGCCGACCGAAAAGGATAACGTTATGTACCCGCGTGCATCTTCGTCTTCTCCGGATTATCATGGCGGATTTCCCGATATAAAAGGTTTGCTTAAAAAAATACAGCTTGACGATATTCTTTTGCTTGGTCTTATTATTTTAATTGCATCGGATGATGACTGCGATAATTTTCTCCTGGTCCTTTTAATCTTCATTTTCATAGCCGGCCTTGACAAGCAGCTTTTCCCTTTTATCTGACATATAAAAAGCAGTCATCTTATTGATTTAAGCGAAAGTTTTACCGCTTCTTGCCAACGTCACGAAGAAGCGGATTTACTTTTATACAGGCCTGTTTTCCATTCATTGCATATACCGTTTCAGAATACTTTTCATTTTGGGTGCACAAAATCATATTAGCCGATGAATATGCAGAATGTACCGATAATAAATCAATAACCTGAAATGAGGGAGAATATGCGAAAAGTTAAGATAATAAGGATTCTTATTGCTGTTATTATTGCAGTACTCCTTTTATATCCTGTACTGACCGACGGAGCAAGGGATTTTTTCGGCTACAGCCATGCAGTTCTTTCATACTACGGTTCAAGGGGAGCCGAGGTCACGAACATACAGAAAAAACTGAAACAATGGGGATACTATCACGGAAAAGTGGATGGTATTTTCGGATACCAGACCTACAAGGCAGTACGATATTTCCAGTACAAAAACGGACTTAAGGTTGACGGGGTTGTAGGTCCCGAAACTCTGTCGGCGCTGGGACTTCCCACGGGTGTTAAGCATACTGCAACAAGCAGGGACATTGATCTTCTTGCACACCTTGTGCACGGTGAAGCACGAGGGGAACCCTATATAGGGCAGGTTGCGGTTGCAGCGGTGGTTCTGAACCGTGTAAAAGACAGCAGATTTCCAAACACGATAGCAGGAGTAATCTATCAGCCGGGTGCTTTTGATGCGGTTTCAGATGGACAGATCAACCTTGAGCCCACTTCCCAGTCATATAAGGCCGCACGTGATGCAATGAACGGCTGGGATCCAACCTACGGCTGCATCTATTATTACAATCCGCAGACTGCAACGAGCAAATGGATATGGACAAGACCGATTATGCTGACAATAGGAAAACACAATTTTGCCAAGTAATCCCGGCAACAATACAGGGATGCATGTTTCTTAAGCATCCCTGTCCGCTGTTTCGTATTATCCCTTATTAATCGTCCGGGTTTATAATTTCAAAACTTTCAGCCGCGTCAGCGTGTGTGTCTTCGGCACTGCTTCCGGCATCTGTATCATCGGTGCTCTTTTGCCCGGAATCGGCCGTATTCTGCTGGAGCAGGTAATAATTGTCAACTCCCTTTTTAATAGCTTTTGCAATCTTTTTCTGGTAGCTTTCGGTCCTTAGTTTCGCCTCTTCCTGTTCATTCGACAGGAAACCGCATTCCACAACTATCGTGGGTGTTTTAAGGTTGCGCAGTATAAGTATGGGAGTGCTTTTAACCAGGGCTTCCCGTTTGTTGGTCGGATCCACATCCTCTCTTAAAACCTTCTGTACACATTCTGCAAGAGCTTTGCTTTTCTCTGAATTGGGCGGATAAAAAACCTGGGCGCCGTAATACTTGCTCTGGCTGAAATCATTCAGGTGAATGCTGACAACTATATCGGCACCGCCGTTATCCATGATTTCCTTCCTGCGCGTCAGGTCCTGCCTTCTTTTTTCGGTGATATCGGTGGTGCCTTCCTTGTATACCAGCTTGTCTTCCTCCCTTGTCATTATCACTTGATACCCTGCTGTTTTCAGTTCCTCTGCAAGAAATTTTGCAATCGCCAGGTTAATATCCTTTTCCTTTACTCCGGAATAGGAACTTACCTTGCCAGGATCTTCGCCGCCATGCCCTGCATCAACCACCACAGTTCCAAGGGTCGAAACCGAAGATGCCGGTGTTGCTTCAGCATCTCCTCCAAGGTTCAGACAATACAGTGCAACCGATAAAAGGAGAATAAGTGCTACGAGAGTTAAATTACTCTTTTTGACGAGTACGATCATATTACACCCCGTCCTTGATTTCTTCTGTAATAACATATTCAGGGAGGGGTTGACCATATACTATTTTACTGATGTTTTTTAGCAGACAGGTTTTTATTGCCTTTCCTGTCGTCCTTGTTATTTTTCTTTTTATTGAATAATCCAAGCTTTTTCATAATGAAAAAGTCATAAAATCCAGCCATGTAGCCAAGACCGGCAATAACAGGTATGACCAGCAGCACCGCGTGGTATGCCCATTCATCGTGGGAAATCAGTTTGGCCAGCCAGTACAGCGGAGCCGTAAAAGCCTGGAGAACACGTCTTTTCATCGTCAGAAACTCTTCGGGGACACTAACCAGGTAGTAAATCAGCTGTACCAGTAAAATGGGCAGCGTACCTATCGCGCCGTATAGAAAACCTTTGTACGGCGGGGGATTGATGTTATACTGCGGGCGTTTTTCCCTGAATGCCGTATCGCTCATACTTGTATACATCATTGAGAACATGAGCAGGAAAATGATAACTGAAAATATTGTTATTCCTGTCTCCAAGTTTTCTTTGAAGAAAGAAAACACAATTGATGAAAAAATTCCAAAAATTATCAGTGCAACAATATAATCCCCGGTTATTCTCAGACCTCTTTTTATTTGTGACCAGACCTTATTATCCAATTAAATTCCTCTCCTGTCTTTCAAAAAGTTACTTCCATCAAGATTTTTAACGTACTTTTTAACCTCTGCGGCAACCTCGGCCAATTCAAGTGCATTCTCGTAATCCCTGTGCTCATTTGTCACCACCGCAAGAGAAATTGTCATAATCGGGAAATTCCTTACCTGCCCCAGGCGGTTCTTTGTGGTTATAAAACCTTTTTTCCTGTCCTCTTCATTATACAGATGAAGTATCTTATTATCAAATTCCTCTATAATTGTCTTACAAATATTATCACATTTATCCCATGAAGTTATTATAACAAAATCATCGCCGCCGATATGGCCGATAAAATCATCCCTGTTCCCTTCAAAATGCACCGCGTCGCGGATAATATCGGCAGTAAGCCTTATGGCTGAATCTCCCCTTGCAAACCCGTATGCATCATTGAAAGCCTTAAAATTGTCCAAATCGCAGTATATAACAGCTATTTTCCTCTTGTTTGCAAGCCGGTAATTCAGTTCCGACTGGATTTCTATGTTTCCGCACAAACCTGTGAGCGGGTTTGCGCGACGGTTTCGTTCAATTCTTATAAGCGTGTTCCGAACTCTGCTTACAAGTTCACGGCTGTTGAAAGGTTTTATTATGTAATCATCCGCTCCGAGTTCAAGGCCAATCAGTTTATCATCTTCGCTTACCTGGGCTGTCAGCATAATTATAGGAGTTAGGTTATTGCTTTCGTCTGCGCGGAGAATCCTACATACATCAAACCCGCTCATGCCTGGCATCACTATGTCGAGTATAATCAGATCGGGCTTTATTTTGGAGATTTTGTCAAGACCTTCTTCGCCTGAATATGCAGAATATACTTCGTATCCTTCCTTCGTAAGAATATCCCGTATCATGCATTGCATAAATTCGGTGTCTTCAATAACCAGTATTTTTTTGCTAAACATTTCTCCCTCATATGCCTTTCATAAAAATAATACTATAATTATATCTCTGTTTTTATCTGATGTGAATACCCAGCAAGATGTGTTTATGACGTAAAAAACCTTTCTATTGTAATTATAATCCTTATTTCAGAAAAAGTAAACGCTGCTTGCAAATTATGCTTACAAATCATTCCATAATCATTTTATCAAACTATTCCGTGATGTTATTAATTCATTTTATAACAAAAAATAAGCCCTTGGGCTTATAAATTCAAGATCATTCCGGTCTTCCGGGCTCATCCGCGGGGTACTGTCAATGTAGCAAATTCGGCCTTGTGTTTGTGACCGTCATCAAAAGACGTAACAGTATCCACGTAATGTATATGATGCCCGTCGGGCAACTCAATTTCAGGACCGGTTTTGCCTTTCAGCACATGGTAATGGTTCCCGGTGAAATCTGTATTGGTTCTGAACTCATGGATATGGTTTCCCTTTCCTATCGGGATTGCTTCGCCGGTAACGCCTGCAAACCGATGATTATGTCTCTCTTTTCCTTTTTCGGCAAACTGAGTGCTGCCCAGGAATTCGTGGTTATGGACCTGCTTTCCTTTTGAAGCGCTTATTATATTCATTGTTGTATACATATACCACCCTCCTTTTTTATTTCCGTCACTATAAATTATGTAATCCATTTGGCAATTGTTCATAAAAAAATAAGCCCCTGCGGGCTTATTCATAATTTATGCAAATACTTTTTTCAATAAATTAAATAGGGGCGTTTCTTATACGGCTTTCCTGTGATCTTTCTGATCCTTTTTAAAACTTTTGCTGCATCTGTCGGCGTAGCTGCTTGCCACAAAAGAATCGGGCTTAATCTTGGCGTCAACTCCCATGCCTTCAAAATATCCTACCATTTCCCGTATAAGTTTCCTTGTTTCGCCCTTTGTACCCACATCTATATGGGCTTCTATCCTGCAGTCAAAATTCCTGTAGTTTTCGGTATAGGTACAAAGCGTATCTGTTAACATATCATTCAGTACCGACAGGAGCTCGTAGGTGATAACCGTCTCCTTTGAGATTTTCTCCCTCAGGTTGTTGTACTTTCTCTTTTCAACCCGTTTATGAACGCAGCACCAAGCCCCCTGGCCAACCCTGTGAATATGGATACCGGCTGCAAAACAGGTGTAGTTTCCTCTGACCTGCGAATCGGTTCCAACGGCAATCCGGTAATTCTGGTTAGGGTTCTGTGCGATAAAACTCTTAATCTTTTCCACTACTGTTGCAAGGTCCATGTTCTTCTGAGTCGAGTTGAAAAATCTCATTCTCTCACCAGCTTTATTTAGACTTGTAGTAAGCTATACCCACCGTCCTCAAACCTGAAAAACTTCTATAATATAATATGTTAACACTCACTTTTTCGCCATACAAGGGTTATTTTTCAATATTTTTCAATTCTGAATACTCCTTCAGCAGTTTGTCCTTGATATCCCATAACGGCTTGGACAGGTCAACATAGTACCTGTGAGGGTTTTCAAACCTTGTAACCTCATCCCACAGCAGCTCTGTCTGAGCCTTGCAATACTCCTGTATTTCTTTAAGTGTCGGGCTTTTATATACGCATACGCCTTTGTCGAAAATTCTCACAAGAAGTTTTTTAGCCGTATAGTTCCTGACAGTCTTTCTTTTCCATGTATGATCAGGGTCGAACAACTCGTAGGGTTCGTTTTCATTTATTACTTCATCGTGAAGTGTTAACAAATCTGCTATTGCCTTGCCGCTTTCCCTGTCAAAGAACCTCCACACCTGTTTGAATGCAGGGTTTGTTATTTTCTCAACATTTTCACTGATCTTTATTTTCGGTATTATCCTGCCGTTGTCCTCTATGGCTACGAGCTTGTACACCCCTCCGAAAACAGGTTCTGACCTTGATGTTATAAGCCTTTCCCCTACGCCGAACGAATCCACCCTGGCACCCTGTACAAGAATGTCACGTATTATAAACTCGTCAAGGGAGTTGGATGCAACAATCTGGCAGTCAGGGAAACCTGCTTCATCAAGCATCTTCCTGGCCTGTTTCGACAGGTAGGTTATGTCGCCGCTGTCAATCCTTATTCCCCTGGGTCTGTACCCCTTTGGTATCAATACTTCGTTGAATACCTTTATTGCGTTTGGTACTCCGGACTTCAGAACATCATACGTATCCACGAGCAATACGCAGTTGTCCGGATACATGTTTGCATACGTACGAAAGGCTTCCAGTTCGCTCGGGAACATCTGCACCCAGCTGTGCGCCATTGTACCCATCGCGGGTATTCCGAATTCCCGTTCTACTATCGTACAGGCAGTTCCTGCACAGCCGCCGATATATGCCGCGCGGGCTCCATATATTGCTCCGTCATAGCCCTGTGCCCGCCTTGAACCGAACTCCATCACAGCGCGTCCCTGCGCCGCCCTGACTATCCTGTTCGCTTTTGTGGCTATAAGGCTTTGGTGGTTTATTGTCAGCAACAGCATGGTCTCAATAAACTGTGCCTGAATGACCGGACCTCTTACCGTAACAACGGGTTCATTCGGGAAAATCGGCGTACCTTCGGGCATAGCCCAGACATCACAGGAGAATTTGAAATTTTTCAGGTATTCCAGGAAACCTTCGCTGAAGATTTTCTTTCCCCTCAGGTATTCTATATCCTCATCGGTGAATTTAAGATTTTCCAGGTATTCAATTAACTGTTCTACTCCTGCCATAATAGCATAGCCGCCATTGTCGGGTACCCTTCTGAAAAACATGTCAAAATATGCGATTTTGTCTTTCAGGCCGCTGTTAAAATACCCGTTTGCCATTGTCAGTTCATAGAAATCGGTCAGCATCGTCAGATTCAGTCTGTCCATATAATTCACTCCTTACTGCTATTCCTGTTCTGTTAACTTAATAATAAAAATGAGACCTGAAACGCCTCTGGTATAATGG